>ENA-UOWG01001266-UOWG01001266.1-activated-sludge-metagenome-genome-assembly--contig:-NODE-1266-length-26033-cov-5.300100_pt1 | contig 26033 bp, 24 predicted proteins | sample MGYA00238147_ERZ761563 | MGnify/ENA primary metagenome ERZ761563 (study PRJEB28884, sample SAMN05720216) | anaerobic digester metagenome | isolation source: active sludge of municipal... | reverse complement strand
AAACGGCTGCGTCTGCAATCTCACCGCCAGCAGAGTTTCCGATGAAACCATGCGCAAAATCAGGATTTTTGTCAAAGATACCTACATCTCGCTTGATTATGTCAAGCAGGAAGCATTCATCTACCGCAAGGAAAGCGATAAAATCACCTGCCAGCAGATGCAAATCGAAAAAGAACAACCTCTCCAGAAAGAACTGGGAGATTTTATAAACTGCGTCGTAACCAACCATAAGCCAGTGGTTTCCGGCCTGGAAGCCCGGGAGGCGCTGGATCTTGCAATCAAAATAAAAAATCAAATTTGGCGACGATGAACCATAAAAAGATATTCATTATTGCTGGGGAAGCTTCGGGCGACATGCACGGCGCGCATCTGGCGCAAGAAATAAGATCCATGGACGGCAGCATCAAGATGTACGGCCTGGGCGGGGAAAAAATGCAAGCTGCCGGAGTGGAAATCCTTTACAATCTTGTGGATTTTGCCGTCGTTGGCTTTATCGAAGTCCTGAAACACTACGGAGAATTCAAAAAGATTTTCTATAATCTATTGGATAGAATCGAAAAAGAACGACCCGAGGCGGTCATATTGATAGATTATCCCGGTTTTAACCTGCGACTGGCCAAAAAGCTCAAAGAAAGAAATATCAAAGTAATTTATTATATCAGTCCGCAGATCTGGGCCTGGGGCAAAGGCCGCATCAGGCTGATAAAAAGATGTATCAATAAAATGATAGTCATCTTGAAATTCGAAGAAGCGCTTTATAAGAAGTACGGCGTGGATGCGACCTTCATCGGCCATCCGCTATTGGATGTGGCAAAGCCGAGCATGTCCAAAAAAGACTTCCTAAGGACCTGTAACCTTTCGGAAAACCTAAAAACCGTGGCTCTCCTTCCCGGCTCACGGGAAAAAGAAGTTGAAAGGATTCTACCTGTCTCGATAAAAACCGCGGAAATAATCAGCCAGAAATTAAAAGATGTGCAGTTTATAATCTTGAGGGCTCCGACGGTAAAACAGAAGATTTTTGACGAGTGCCTGCAAAAAACAAATCTTCATATAAAAATCATCAAAGATAAAACCTATGATGGGATAAACGCCTCGGATCTGGTCATCTGCGCCTCCGGGACTGCTACATTAGAAACTGCAATCTTAAACCGGCCGTTGATAATCCTCTACAAGCTATCCTTTCCGACATGGTTAATAATCAGGTGCCTTCTAAGGATTCGTAATGTTGGCCTCGTAAACATTGTGGCAAGAAAACTCATCATGCCGGAATTTATCCAATTTAAGGCGCGGCCGGCAAGAATCGCGCGCCAAGCTATCGATATGCTAACCAACAAAGAGCGCATCGCAAGAATGAATAAGGATTTGCTTGAATTACGCGAGTTACTCGGTTCGGCTGGTGCCAGGAGGCGGGCGGCAAAGATAGTCTTGGATACGGTAAGGTCTTAAATTAATACGGCGCTTTTTCTCTGGTAAACCAATAATAAAATCCGCAGAGTTTTCTCCACAGATTCCAGCTCATTATGTCCGCATCTTTCATCTTAATTCTTTTTAAAGAATAAGTGTCTGTGTTAAACCTATTGCCGCCTTTATTGGTGGTGCAGGCGCCTTTGTAACCGGCCTCCTGGACAATCTTGATTATTCTGTCGCTAAATCCGCCTAAAGGATAGCAAAAATATTTAACTTCGGTATTAAGCTTCTGCTCTAAATCTTTTTTGCTTTCTACGACTGATTTTTTAACCTCTCCTTCTTCTAGGTCTGGAAGATAACGGTGGCAGCGGGAATGCGAACCGAAAGAAATATTATTTTTGCTCATTTCTAGGATATCTTCCCACGAAACATACTCTATCTGCCCGATTTTACCGGTTATGATAAATATGGTAGCGGGAAAATTATATTTCTTTAAATCCGGATAGGCGTTTGTGTAATTATCTTTATAGCCGTCATCAAAAGTAATAACTACGCTGTTGCGCGCAAGCCTCTTCTTATTCAAAGTGGCGTCCACCAGTGCATCTAGGCTTATTACGTTGTATCCTTTTTTATGGATTAGCTCCATTTGCTTGGCGAAATTTTCCTTTGAGACGGTTGGTGAATCCGTGCTTTTATTGGCACCGTCAACATGGTGGTACATTAATATGGGAACGGAATAAAGATAGTTAACGGCAAGAAACCACCCTGCATAGATTAAAACTCCTATAACAAGAATCGTTGCTAGTAATTTTTTCATTTTTATTTTATCGAGGAGAGTTTTTCCCTGACGATTTCGCTTACCAGCTTATTGTCGGCTTTGTCTCCAATTTTGGCCATGGCCTCTTTCATTACCTTGCCCATGTCTTTGATTCCGGATGCGCCGACTGAAGCGATAATTTCGGAGATGGTTTTTTTAACCTCTTCTTCCGATAGCTGGGCCGGCAGGTAAGACTTTAAAATTTCCAATTCTTTGGTTTCTTTATCGGCTAGCTCTAATCTATTGCCTTTTTTAAACTGCTCGATGGAATCCTGGTGTTTTTTAATCTGGGATTTGATTACGGCGATGACGTCGGAATCATCTAATTTCTTTTTGCGCTTGTCAATGGCGTAATTATTGAAATCGGCCCTCAAGAAGCTCAAGGTCGATGACTTAATCTTATCCTTGGCCAGCATCGCGGCTTTGTAATCCTCTAAAATTTTGTCCTCTAACATCTTATCTCCTTTTCGCGTGCACTAGTGTTTCACTATATTATATTGTTTTCAATTGAATTGTAAAGGTAAAATAAAATTTAAGGGGCGTCCGCCATTGTTACAATGGCGGACGCCCCAAATCCACTGCTATGCAATACCGCTCTAGGCGCTGGCCTGTTTCATCTTAAACCAAGGGCAATCAAAACAATATTCGAAACCCCTTGGCGCCTGCGGGCGGTAATCATCAAAGACATTAAAACATTGGTTGCCCATATCCAGGCCATAAACCGTGCAGCTTTCTCTCTTGTGTTTCGGGCAATTCCAGAAATCCCAACAGTTTTTTGCCTCTTTATTGAACGGCATAGGCCGCCTACCTATTTATTGCGCACTGCTGCGATAACAGCCCCGATCAAAACTGTGTTGGCTAACATCAAAATGCTACTCGATTTAAACTGGTACATAGCAACCGATTGCTCGCCGTAGAAACGAGAAAACAAAGCATAAAAAACCAAAAACGCCCCTACTACATAAAGGCTATTCTCAATTTTCTTCATGCTCCCCTCCTCATATTATATTGTGTAATATAAATGTGTATCTGGAATATATAATAGGATTTAGAAGGTTTTCTGTCAAGATTAATTTGCCATCGGACTAAATTGTGGTATTATATCTCTAAAGGAGGAAAAAATGTTTTCTAGGCAACAAATTCTGCTTCAAGATTGGCAGGTTGAATACGCTAGATTCTTAAGCGATAGCTATGACGTCAGCCTCTCTGAGGCGGTAAGAATCTTAAACAGCATAGCCATGATAACAGTAATAAACGGCCTGTATCCTACAAAATATAAGCCTAAAATAACGCTTAAAAGAATCATCAACCACATATCCCAGATGCAACAGGGCAAAATGGAATTAGAGGAATTTCACAAGATGATATCCGAGCTCTATTTTGAAGCCAGAAAAGCCGTGGAATTCCGCTTTGAAAACAAAAATGAATCTAAGAAAAAAAATAAAAAATGAGGAAACATGCTTAAAAGAAACCAGATATTATTGCAGGATTGGCAGGAGGAATATCTCAAATTTGCCAGCCAGAACTATGATATCAGTATTTCCGAAGCTGCCAGAATACTGATTAATGTGGGGGCAATATCTTGCATTTGCGCGCTATTCCCTAAATACAAGCCTAAAGTATCCACTAAGACGATAGCAGAACATTCCAGGCAATTGGAGCGCGGGAAATTAAGCGAACAGAAATTCTACAAGATGATTTCCACTATTGCCTTTGAGGCCAGAAAAGCTACCGAATTCCGCATGGCCCAAAATAAAAAATAAAAATCAATGGGCGTCCGCCAAAGTTTCAGTGGCGGACGCCCCTTTCTTTCCCAATCTACTGAATTCCTGTTAATAGATACTATTGACTAACTTCAAAAACTAACCTTCGTCAAAATATCTTCTTTTAATTTCTTTGCAACATCTCTGAAAGCATCTGATAACTCCGCTCCCGCTTCGCCAGCTTTAAAGTCGTAAAGCGTATACGAAGTTTCTATCTTGGATGATTCTTTCAAAGTTACAATTATTGCGCCAGTTCTGTTATCTTTAATCTCAAGAGTTATGTCTGCCACTCCATAACTTTCATAACAAGGAACACCAAAATAAATGACCAAATTTAACAATGGAATATAACTGATGGGGGTAGAATACAATTTCCACATAAATCTATCGACCGTTCCATTTATGGTAATATCATCTTTTGATTGCGCTGGATAATGGATTTCTTTAAATATCTTCGATTTATCAAAATCTTCTAATAGTTTGGAGGTTATCTTCTCAGAAACATCTTTTATGCTTTTTGTATAAGCGATGTCACTTTCCGGCCTCTTGTCTAAAAGCATATTTAACCCTACAACTTTGTCTATTGTCCGTGCATTAGCTACAAGAGAAGGCTGATATTCGAAAGGCACATTTGCATTTAAGCTGGCGCATCCAGAAACTACTAACAGTAACCCAATAAATATTAAGTAATAGTTTCTAAACATTCATCCCTCCTTTCAACAAAAAAGCAACCTTGCATTAAGGTTGCTTTAAATTATTAATATTTTCTCCGCATGACCACCCCATTGTGGTAGGTAATATAATTACACAACTGAATTAATTACCACAATTATAAATTAGGGGGGGGAATTCTGTCAAGTGAAATTATCTATAGATCTCTTTCCTATGGCCTAAGTCAATAATGTAAACAACAAGCTTACTTTTATGAACTGCATAGATTATGCGGTAATCCCCTATGCGCAAAGAATAATCTCCGGCTAATTTGCCCTTGAGGCTTTTGCCGCGATAGGGATCGGACTTTAGCGTTTCTATCGCAGTTATCAGGCGGTAGTAGAGTTTTTTCTCTATTTTGTAGATTTTTTCTAATTCTTTCGCCGCAAGTTGCGAGAATTCAATCTTATGCATTGGCCTTTTCAATCTTGCGCCGCAATTCTTCTAAAGATATGGCCTTACCTTCTTTAATCTGGCGTTTTGCCTTTTTGATTCTTTTTACCGCCTCTTTGTCGGAAAGAATCTCTATTGTCTCGAGTAATCCCTCGTAATCATCGGGGCTCATCATTACCGTGACCGGCTTGCCTCTTTTTGTGACAATGTAGCGGTCTAATTTGGTATCAATATCGTTTATCACCTCAGGCAGTTCCGGACGCAATTCCTTCAAAGTAATAGTATTAACCATAAACATCTCACCTCCATAACAAAGTATACACTAATGAGTATACTTTGTCAAGCGAAAAATAGGCACCAGTTGGTATTTTTCGCTTGATGCCGACAAGACTTTGTCGGCGCAAGGCATCTGGCGGTTGTTGCCTCTAAAGGTGATATGATACACGGCGTTGTTGTAATAGATTCTTCGTTGCCTGACCATGGGGACAGTTCCTTTGTAAGTATAAGTGCGCTAAATGGTTATTGGGAAACGGTCCTATTCGCTATCTCTATGCAACTCATCGAATTGCAACAACTACATCTTTAATAAAATAAACATTAAAGGAATAACCATACCAGCCATCTTTATTCTTTTTCTTAAATCTATAAAACCAAGCCTCATCTGCCGTTCTTGTTTCACAATTTCCAGCTTTTTCATTTGCCCATTCACACGGTAATTCAGGAGAACCTTTTATAGAAGAAAAAGGGAAATTGTCTACAACTTTTTTAATTGGCTTCCCTAGTTCGCTTATAATTCTTTCTTTAGACGAACCATAATATAAGTTATTTAATACCTTAGCTTCTGTCGCTCTTTCTTCGACTCGTCTTTCATCTGCCCCACTGTCACTATAATCACCAGCAGCTAAAAGACCAAACCAACTGCAACCGCACATAATCAAACTTAAAAAGATTATAATTATTTTTTTCATTTTATTCCTTTTGTTAAAATTTTAGTAATAATCGGTGGAATGAAAAGTTGCCAATGTTGGAATTCCTATTGCTCCATATAGACCAAGCATAACAGGATTTACTGTTGCAAATATCCCAACCGGATCACCGATGTTTAATTGGTATGTATATGTCGCCCCAATAGAAGTAGCTAAAGTACGTGCTGTTGATTCCATAATAACTGGCCCTCGAAAATCGATATTAACTCCAATCACTTTCACTCCATCAACATTTAAACTCTTAATTGCTCCCGCAAGCGTAAGGGTACCTTCGCTATGGGCATATATGTTAATATTTGAAGCGCCCCTCAAATAATTCGCAGCAAATTGACGAGACGCTAAGCTATTATGGAAGACTTTTTGAATTCCTGCGCGAACAAAATCCGAAGCATATCCTCTTGATTTAGTATAAAATACTGTGGCATTTTTTGCATTTGCAGCAGCCTGCGCTTTTTGATCAGTTGTACCAATGCCAAGCATTCTAACATTTCTCTGTGCTTGCTCTTGCATAGCTGAATCTGTACTTTGCGTAGTCCTGCTAGAAATACCTTCATGAAAGTAACTGTCAATGCCATTACCGACTATGGCACCAGCAATACCGCCAGCTAGACCTCCAGCAAATCTATCCCAATTGTCGGAAGCGGCTGAAGTACCAGCACCAACTATTAATAGTCCTGCTGCATATTGTCCTGCCATTTGATGGGACTGGGCTATCCCTAGACCCCAACCTCCAAGCCCACCGAGGGCACCCCCAATCAACCCTCCATAAAGAGCGCCCATCCCGCCGCCCTCAAGACCGCCTGTAAGGGCGCCTCCGAAGAAACCTCCTGCCATTCCCGCAAGCCATAATGGCGCGCCCCAACCGGCAGTTAAAACTGTGACTACCGCTCCTACAAATGCCCCAGCAAAGCTATGCCAAAATTTCTTCCATGACCAGTGACCAGTAGGATCAATAACATTGATAGGATTATTTCCGCAATAAGCGTATCGATTTAGGCTCTGCGGATTAGCAGGCGCTTGAACAATCGTATCCGGCGTAATAAATCTGCCAATGAGCGGATTATAATATCTAGCTCCATAGTAGTATAAGCCGGTTTCATCGTCAAGTTTTTTCCCGGTGAAGAAGTATTCAGTCGGATCAGCGCTTGCCTCCTCCTTTCTTGAGAATTCTCCGTAAGGTTTATATTCATAGAGCGCGATTTGATTCCCCGCCTCATTGGTAATCACATTTGTTGAGCCGAGATGATCAGTATGATAATAATTTACCTGGCTATTTGTAATCGAGGCGATTCGCTGCGAGCCAAGGAATATATGTTTGGTGGGCGAGCCAGAGGTTTTTTCATATAGCGAGCCCACAAAAATTGTGGGAATTTCGGTGACCGTGGCTGCTTCGGCAACCGTCGGCTCCAAAAGCGAACTCAAGAACTCAAAGACATACCTTAGCTGGCTGGGTTTTTCATTTTCCAATATACCATAATTGTCTCCACTACCAGTATCGTTAAACATCCTCATGGGCAGTTTGTTATGCACCAGGAACCCATCGGCGAAATAAGTATGATAGGGATTCACTTCTAAGTTATAGACTAAAACATCGGCTTTAACTTTTTGGATATCGGTAATCTTTTTTAGATTCCCCTCTTTATCTTTGATGCTATCGCCGATTTTTAATTCATTTACCTTAATCCACTCGCCATTTGAATAAAACGGGTGTTCTCCGGTCACGCGAAGCGAACCATTTAAGATAAAATATTCATTTGCCTTATGGATAAAAGCCTGCTTAACGGTATCGGCGACAAGAAGATTCTTATTTTCATCAAAACTCAAAACCTCATCGCCGACTTTGACCTTTTCAATCGGCTTAGTCGAGCCATCGGCCATCAAAATCGGCGTCCCGGCTAAGAAACATCCACCTCCTCCGGAATATTTGTATAAAGTTTTTTTGGTCCTGCCCCCATCGCCGTCATAAGCAAAACTTGCCAATGCCTGATTATTCTTGATAACACTTTTTAAGCGATTTTCGGCGTCATATTCATATCTCGTATTTATTGACCCTTTAGTCATAGAGACCATGTTTCCGTTTGCATCGTAAGAAAATATTGAACCGTCAGAACCCGATGTAACTGCGTGCGGCCCGGCTAAGCCTGCGCCATAAGAATAAATCACTCCATCTTTTAGGGTTATATTGCCGATTTCGTCGTAATCAAAATATTCGGTGCCATAACTACCGCTAGCAACAACAAGCCTGCTCAGTTCATCGTATTGAAAAGTTTGCGAGCCAGTGTTAACATTATCAATAATCTGCAGGATATTGCCTGCCGAATCATATTGGTAACTTAAATCCTGGATAATCCCTGAGGCTGGGCTGGTCGTTACCAAATGCGTCAGCCGCAAATTTAACGGGTCGTAAGTATATTCTGTAATATCGCCATTTCCGTATTCGATTCTGGTGATTTGACCGGAAGCATTATAATCGACATTAGATACGTAGTACTGAACATCTCCTGAAACTATAGAATACGGCTCATTTGGCGGTGTAAAATTTGAAGTCCAGCGGGCGATGCCTTTGGAAATGCGGAATTCATCTAGCTCGCCATCAAAAAACATCATAGTCCCAAAAACATGGGAACCTATGGCTAAATTTGAGGAGAAATTATTAAGCGAGGCAGAACAAGAATCAGACATTATTAAAGATCCATTTATAAACATATAGGCAGTCGTGCCTGACTTGACAAAAGCAAAATGATACCACGTAGCAAGAGATAACTCTAGCTCTTTATAAAGAGATAATTCAGCTACATTGTCTTTTAGAAAAAGAAAATGTACCGCATGTGTTGGAGGATAATACATTACATACCACGTCGTTGTATCGTAATCCTGTTGATGTATAATCATCTTCGGGTCTCCAGAAAGAGATTCAAATCTTGCCCAAAAATCAATGGTAAAATCTTCTGAGCCGAAATTCCAATTACTGCTGTCGGAAATCGAAAGATAGTCTCCGTTTCCATCAAATAACGCAGAGCTACCGCCAAATTTACTTTGAGAAGTATCCAATTGGACATTACCGAAAGCCGCTATAGAGTGATTAGCTAACGAATCATCTCTAAAAGAAGTTGAGCCATCGGCTCCATCGACATGCAAAAGCAGTTTTGTCTGGGTATCGGTAGCAATTGGAGAACCAGCTACCTGTTCAACCTGGCCACTCCGGTTATAGGAATAAAATACCGATTCATTATCGGGATATTTAACCGATAAAAGCCTCCCTGCCGCATCATATGAACGCTGGACTTCGTAATCGGAGCTTTCTATTTTCTTGGTGGACTTGACTTCTCTGCCCAACTCATCATAGACAAAATTTGTATTTGCAGTCAGCTGATAATTCGCCTTGGTAAGCCGTCCTTTGGAATTTGGAACTGCAGCATCATCGTAAGTATAATTGACCGGTAAAGTTCCATCAGAGAAAGTCTTTTGGGTCAGACGATTAAGATTATCATAAGCGAAATTGGTTATCTTGCCTTTGGCATCAGTCTGTGCGCTTAAATTTCCTAAAGCGTCATATTGATAACTCCAGGCTCCCATATCAGGGTCGTCCATGGAAACTTTTCTGCCCAAAGTGTCATATTGGATTGCAACAATATTGTTGTGCGCGTCTTTGGTTTGAGTGAGATTGCCCATAGCATCGTATGAATACTGGGTCGTAGCGTATAGGGCATAGGGTGTAGTTGGATAATTCGGGCTCCTGCCGTCTGCGCCGGTGAACTCTTCCCTCTTCACCAATCTGCCGTAAGCATCAACATAAGATTTTTGCTTATGGCCGTTTTCGTCGATGGCTGTAGTTACCCAATCATCGTAAATGACGCTTGAGTAAGTTCCATCGGGGTTAGTAGATTTGACAACTCTTCCCATGGCATCATACGAGATTGTTGAATGAGGGCCACTCGGGTCTATCGGGTCTATTGTGTCTATCGGGTTATTTGTAAACTTAGGCAGATATTTTTTGGAAGGCAGACCGCGATAATCGTATTCCGTCTGGCCCGAGACAATAAATTTATCCGCTTCTTCTGATTCGGTTTTGGTCTGAATTAATCTTCCTAGGCCGTCATAAAAGCTAACCGAGTCAATCGTTCCATCTTGGCCAGAAATCTCTCTTTGATGGGAAATTATTTTAATGGGGACTGAATTAAGATAATACTCGACACTAGATGTTGGGTATTCTATAGAATCTTCCGGCGAAATCTGTTTTAGTGTTCTACCAAAAGTATCATAAATAGAAAAACCAGCGTGATTATTAGGATCCGTTGTGGATTTAAGTTGCCCCCAAAGACCGCGATAGGTGCCATCGTCCAAAGCCACTCCGTTTACGCCGTAATATTCATTTATCACCTGATGGCCGAGGGCATTGGTAGCAGTGAGCGGGAAAATATGATAATCCGTATCGTAAGTAACGCTGGATGAATGACCCAACGCATCAATGGTAGTAAGCAAATTGCCATAGTCATCATAGACAAAACGCGCAGTAGGATTTGTTCCGCCTTGAAGCCAATCTTCTTGCTTGGTCAAGAATCCTTTGGTCGGTAAATCGGTTAAGTTTTGGTGGCCATCATAATAAAACCAAGACTGTTTTATAATATTGCTATCTGAGGAATCCTTAAGATACGTAGTTTTCGGTAAACCCAACAACCAATTTGATTCATTGTAAATATATTCGGTGTAGCTATAGCGTTCATCTCCGGATTGACTGACATCGCCCAATTCGGAAACTTTGAGAGGATTGCCATAGTTGTCGTATTGATATTGCGTAGCCGTCTGTTTGTAAGAAGAATCACCATTATAGAGATAATTATCAGTCCGGCCAAGATAAACAAATCTTGAACCATTGCTTAGATCCTGATTTTGCCAGGTATTGACGGTTTTGTCATAAAGATTGCCGAGAACATCGTAACTTCGGTTCTCCTTCACTCTCCCCTTATAAATATTATCCTGAAGGAACTCGGTCTCGCTATAACCATAATCGGAGAATGAATTGCTTTCTATAATCTTGACACCGTCAAAATATACCGTACCCGGTTGATCGACAAACAAATGAACTCTTAAACAAGGGCTAGCCTCCTCTATGTAGAGCGGCAGTGTTAAAAATTCCCACTCTCCGCTTCCAGAGTGAAAATCGGAATAATACCAGCCACCGCAAGTGCAGATGCATATCCTGGCCTGATTCGGTAAAGAAGCCTTAACCCAAGCTCCTAAGGCTATGCTTTTACCCCCAAATACTTCGAGAGGCAACCTCCTATATAAATAACTGCCGTAACCTGTATCTGTAACCGCCGCGCTGTATAAGCCTTCCTTTTTGACAGAATCGCTTCTTTCTACCGCCCCTATTATCGTCCAACCATCAGGAGCTTTGTTGGAACCTTGAGACCAGGATTCAAACGATGGATTATAATTTGTAGTCAGATTATTTCCTTGGCTTGTTTTCACCGAGCCGAAACCGCGGAATTCCCTTTCCGAGAAATCAAACACGCCGTTTTTGTATTCGTAATGGGTGGTGTATCTTTGGCTCGAGACCTGATCGATCACCGTTACCGAAGACACGGTCTGAATAGGAAATGATAAATCTGATATACTATCACTGCCTTTGTTATCATATTGCGTTGACGGCGTGTAATTAATACTAGTAGTAGCGCCGATGCCGTTGTCTATGCCTGAAAGCAAATCTGTGAAATTATTGCTGGATGCACCGTCATTAAGATATAATTTCCCTCCTTCAAAATTATAATGACGCATCAAATCTATAAGGCCATCGCCGTTGGCGTCCAAGAGCCGTGTGCGGCTATCGGTTAAATCGATGCTATTGCTGCTTAATGAACTTGACCAAGCGGCATTATACGTCCAGCCATTGCCATTATTAATCAGCACCCTCTGGCCAGATTCATTGGCAACAACAATGTCGGCCAAGCCATCACTGTTAATATCTACCAGCTGCGTTTTGCTTCTTTCAAAATTACCTTCGGTCATATACCATGCAGGGCTATCCACCCAACCCGCTCCATTATTAAGGTATGTTTTGTAAACACCCTCTCTTGTTGCTTTGACTATATCAGGTAGGCCATCTCCGTTTACATCGGCTAAGGTCCAGTTACCATCAGTGAAGGTAACATCTGATGGCGGAGCAAATACGGCAGTTTCTGTCCAGCCTGTTCCGTTATTATTAATAAAACAGCGCCTATGATCTCCTGCCTCAATAACATCGGTGAATCCATCGGCATTAATATCCTCCAATAAAACCCCCATATTCTGCTGCCAACCAACGCATGCGCCGCCGCAGCTATGATCGGTAATAAAATGAGTTCCGGACGGCATAGTCAAAGAGGATAAATACCAACCATTACTTTTATTATTTAGATAAACTAGATTGTATATGTTTTCAGGGCAGGTGGCATGAAAATGCCTTACCATATCTATAAATCCGTCTCCGTTTATATCGGCTAAGCGCACGCCGTGGTCGGCTATATAGCAATCGCGATCTCCGACAAAACGCATTTCTATAGGGGAATTTGGAGGTAAATTCCAAGATGGATCTAGGAACCAACCACTACCTCTATTGATATAGACGCCTTTTTCGGAAGAAGTTTTATATCTAATCGCGTCCGTGAGACCGTCTCCATTTACATCGGCTAAGCGCACCCCCTCATCCACGAAAAACCCCCGGCTGGACCTCCAGTGGCCAAATTGTAATTCCTGCGGAATGTTCCAGCCCGAAGCCAAATTAAAATTCGAAGAGATTGTTTGATAATTAAATGTAGTTGACGGAAGAGAAGTTGTGCCGTCTGCGCCATATTGAGTTATCGAAGTTAAAAGAGACCGGCCGCTCGAAGGTGAGTATTCATAATGGAATCTATAAGTTCGTTGTAATAGGGTATCGGCTATTATATTTATGTATTGAAGCCGCCATTCGGTAATAACCGCAAAACCGCTTCGATAAGAACTAGTGATATCATTTCTGGTTTGTTCCCAAGAAAATTCAATGTCGGCAAATGTAGAATCCCCTGCGAACGAATTACCGGTATAATAGATGCGTTGAGGATAAATCTGGTTCTGATTCTTCGAGTAGGTAATTGTCATGTAATTGCCACTCAGGTCTTCGACTTTGTCTAAACACCATTTAAAAATCATTCCGCTCCCCGACTGTTGGGAACTGGAATTCTGGCCAAAATAATATTTGATGCCTTTTTTGTCTGTGACAATCCAGCCGTTCGAAGAACCTTGATATTCAAACTTCATAAACGTACCTTCGATCTTTGCGCGATACTGGTTGCCTCCGATAGGAACTAATTCCTGGCTTGAGCCGGACTGAGTTAAAACAAAGATATCTTGTGAATCATTATAGGTGGGTACGCCTCTTTTTGTGGAACGCTGAATAGAACCAAGCTCCAAATTCCAACCCACACCTAAGATTCCGTTTGGCGAGCTGGAGTTATACATTAAGGAAAGACTTGGCTGGATGCCACTTCTTCCTGCTGGAACCTCTATGGGGATATTTACCGAAGCAGTCCCAGTTGATGGCTCAACCTGAAATTTCTCTGTGGACTGGTATGGCTGACCACCACTTGTAGTTGTAGTAGTTGTCATTAACGTAGCTTCCGGCTCAATGTTTTCTTCCGGGAGAGATTCTTGTTTTGCCTGAGAACCGTCGGCTACCTCTTCTGCTAATTTTTGTTCACTAAACGCAATCTCTTCTTTTGCAAAGATATTTACCTGAAAGGCAGAGATCATAACAAAAGACAAAAGCACTGCAAAGGCTATCTTTCTCATTCCGGACTCCTTTTGATAATGACAGAGCTTTTGATTAGAATTATATTGCTGGTTTTAGCGGACTTAGAATAAAGATAGGGTTTTTGAAGGAGTTTTTGATACATAATTTTGCCTATTTAGGCGATTAATTATCTTCGAAAGGAATTTACGAAAGAAGTATAACATATATTTGATGATTTGTCAAGTATGATTTGATTTGGGAACAAAGGAATATAACTTATTGCAGGATAATAAGATAAAGGGGGCCGCCCGCCATCGAAACAGTGGCGGGCGGCCCCTCCCTAATTCTATCTCAATACTTAGTAAATCCTAAAAAGTCAACGTCACCCCCGACTGGAAATTAATCTTATCCGACGGATAATACGCCTTGCCTGAGCTGCCGATAATCCCATACTCTGAGTAGTTACGGTTAAACAAATTCTTAATCGCGCACCAAAACTCCAGGTTCTTGATTGTGTAATTCAACGTAGTGTCAAAAGTAGTAAATGACTTCAATTCCGAATATTCGTTTTTCAAATCATTAATCGCATACCTTGGGCCGGTATAATTGCAGGAAATAGTCCACTTTAAATCCTTAAACAAAGATAAGCTTACGCCGCCTGCGGCAAAAACATTGGGCACAAAGGGTATCTCTTTTTTGCCATAAGGCCCTCCTTTAAAGAACGACTCCTGGGCAGTCAGGGACATAAAAGGCTGGACCTTGCCCTCCCATAAATCAAATTTTGATTCAAGCTCTAGCCCGTAATGGCGGGTCTGCGGTTTATAGTTGGTATTGGTAAAGGAAAAACGGTCGTAATAAATTTCATTCTTGATATCCATAAGGAAAATATCGGCGTTAAAATCCACCCAATCAAAAGCATTGTGGCGTATGCCCAATTCATAGTTGTGGGACTGCTGCTGCTTGAGGCTTGAGTTTAATCCGCCGTATTCAATCCCGCCCCAGAGATATTTATTGGAATAATATTCCTCGGTATTGGGCAGCCTGTAGGAACGGCCGTAATTGAAGTACACTTGAGATTTCTTATCGTATTCATAGCCGATCCCGAAGTCGTATGCGCCGTCTCTTATGGACTTGGAATCATAATTAGCCACCAGGCCCTTCTGATCAAAAACATAATCTGCATATTCCAGCCTGCCGCCGAAATTTAACAGAAACTTACCCCAGGTCTCGGCCAAGTCATAAAGATAAATGCCGAATGTATCTTTAAGGATATCTGCCTCATCCTGCTGGTTGCCGATCCTGTTGCCGCTTAAGATATTGTCCTTGGCGTGAAAATAATCAATGCCTGCGACAAATTTATTATCAACTCCACTGAGAGCCGAGTTAATCTCCAATTTCGGCCTTATCTCGTCGGCGAGAATATAATGCACTGTTTCATATTCGGAGACGCCTTGCGTATACACCGTAAGGCCCTTGCTGCGCCTTTCCCTGTAAGAAGTAAAAAGCGATAGATTGATATCATGTTCACCGAAAGAAAATTTTAGCTTTGGAACAGGCGTAACAAAGCAATCAGAAGTAAATCCTCCATCGTACGGATAGACCGTGCCTCTTCTCCCTCCTGATTCAATCTCCGAAGGATAAAGCGCGCCGGGAAGGCCAAAGCGGTCGCGGTGATAACCGCTTGAAAGCTCCAGCTCAAGATTATCGCTCGGCCGCAAGGTCGTTTTTCCAAAAATGTTATTATCCCAATATTCGCTGTTTGCCCGGTATCCATTTGATTCCTGATGGGAATAATTGATAAAATAGTCGGCAAACTCGCTGTTGCCACCGAAGCTAGTAAATCCTTTCTTAAATTGATGGCTACCGAGGCTCATCCCCATTTTAATTTCGGGCTTGGAAGTCAGTCCTTTCTTGGTAATGATATTAATCAGACCGCCTGCGGCGTTGTCGCCATAAAGGACAGTGGAAGAACCACGTACCACTTCTATCCTTTCGATTGAATCAAGGCTAATCTGGCTCCAGTCAACTCCTGAGAGGTCAATCTGGTTGGTTCTCCTGCCATCGATAAGCACTAGCACATTAGAGAGACTGGAATCACCGAATCCCCTCATATCAACCTTTACCCCTTTCGGGCTTGAAATCTGATCCGTCACGATAATGCCGGTTTTATTCTTAATAAGCTCCGGCAATGAATTCTCCCTGGAAAATTTTATGTCTTCCCTAGTAATAACGGTCACACCCTTGGTGACTTTAGAAATCGGCGTCCTGATGTTAAAAGGAGTGACAACAATTTTATCCAAATCCACATCCTCATCTGCGCAAATACTGGATTGAATAGACACAGCCAACAACCCAAAAAATAAAACTAATGTTTTCTTCATTTTTTACCTCCTAAAAACAAAAGCGGCCCTTGACACTGAAAGTGTCAAGGGCCGCACCCTAGTTTACTTAACCCTAATTTATGCGCCTTAATACTGTATCCTAACGCAGTACTAAAACTCTAATATATAGGCAGGTCTTCTGGCTTATGGATCAATCTAGTTTCCGCACCTTCTCGCTCCTAAACTACGGAACAATGGCATTTTGCGGATTTCGTCCCCACTTACAGCGGCGGGACCGCGTCTGTCTCCAACAGACTTCCCTGTTTGGCTTATCGCGCACCTATATAAGGACTAATTTGTTAAAACCAGATAGGCACTCGGGCTTTGCCCTCGTGCGCTATCTTCCTGCGGACAGCCCTTTTTCAAAGGGCTGGGTCGTATCGGAATACTGCCTATCTGGTCCAGCTTCTTATCCGAAGGATAAGGGGCTGTCGGAATTTCCGCCGCAGGCGGACTCTAATTAGATAAGTTTATTTCAATTCCGATACGAGAGCAGCTGCAAAACGGGTATTTTTTACCAATCTTGCTATTAATTCATATGCGCCGAACATTACGGCCGCATAAACAAGCGTGGACAATAATGTCGCCCGGAAAAACGGTATCCCCATAATAAAACAATCTGTCAGGCCTTTAAGAGTATATGGATACCAGCCGGAAAACCAGACTCCGAAATTAGTGATTACAAAGAATAGGACTGCCGAAATCAAAGAGAAACCGGCTACATTCAATATAGATTTATTCTTTTTCTGAGATAACCCCAAGATTGAAATCAGGACTACGCTTCCCCAGGTAAAAAGTATGGTATTATGCAGCCCTAAGAATATATCGCTTATCACCATCAATAACAATGGCACTGAAAGTGCGTATTTTTTATTCAGATAATAACCGCCGAATAGGGCAATGGCTATGGCCGGGTTGAAATTCGGCGCATGCGGCAAGAATCTAGTTAATATTCCTAAAACAATTAAAGCTATGGCTAACATATATTGTCCCCTTTCTTTAAATTCGAAATCCGAAACCCGAAATCCGAAACAAATTCGAAATCCCAATGCTCGAATGACCAAAACGTCTGTTTGGAGAATTCGAATTTTGGAAATTTGAGAATTGTCTCGAGTTTCGATATTCGAGATTCGGATTTGACATTATTATACTATTAGAATTAAACTACATTGTCAAGCTAAAACTCTATTCCGCGGCGGCCGGTTATTTTTTTCTTGAAAGGATGTTTAATCTCTTTCATCTCGGTGACATAATCAGCACACCTTTTTAAAGCAGGCGGTGCGTATCTCCCCGTAAACACCAGCTCAATACACTCTGGGCAGCTTCTTACTGTGTCCAATACCTCGTCAAGACTCAACAGCCCTAAATGTATCGCTATATTGGCCTCGTCCAAAATAACGACATCAAACTTCTTTGAGCTTATGACATCCTGGATCCTAGCCAATCCTCCCCTAGCCAAAGCGATATCGCTAGCACTGGGCTTCTTAGTAATAAAACATCTGGTTCCGAACTGCTCGACTTTTATATTCTTTAATTTCTTAAGCGAAGCAAGCTCGCTGTATTTTTTGCCTTTTAAGAACTGCCCGATAAATACCTTTAAGCCTGCGCCTTCTGCCCTAAGCGCCAGCCCCAAGCTTGCGGTAGTTTTGCCTTTTCCTTCTCCGGTATAGATATGAATCATTTTATTATCTGTTTAATAAATATTGGCACGTTGACTGCGCCAAAACATACCAAACTTACCAAAACCCCGGCGATAAACATACCCAGGGTTATAGCTAAAACAGCGTAACGGAACCGTATCTTGAATAATGTTGCGGCCACCGCTCCTGCCCATATTCCCGTCCCTGGTAGGGGTACGGCAACAAACAACATCAACCCTAAAGCTTCATATTTCTCAATCAGATCCGCTTTTTTGCGTGTATGTTCAAAAAACCAATCAAAAAATCTGCGCCAGATAAAAAATCTTCTTAATTTCTCCGATACAGGGCTAAGCAATAAAAGCACCGGGATGATCGGCAAGAAATTACCAAAAACTGATAAAAGGAAAACTTTCAGGAAGTTTTCCATTCCTAAAAGATATAGCCCCAGAGGTATCGAACCTCTCAGCTCTACAACCGGCGCAGCTGCGGTCAAAATTATATAAGCCTCATTTGTTATAGCCATATTTTCCTATCAAAGGCACGAAGACGCACCCGCAGATTTCCTTAGTATCAATTTTGCCCTTCTGTTTCTTAACCAAGACCAGCATCTGCCCAAATGTTCCCCCCACGGGAAGAACCAATTTGCCGCCTTCGGTCAATTGTTTAACTAAGGTTTGCGGGATTTCCGGCGAGGCAGCAGTGACAATGATCGCATCAAAAGGCGAAATCTCCTGCCAGCCCAGAGTGCCGTCATCAACTTTTATATTAATATTCTTATAGCCTAATTCATTTAAAACTTTTTGAGCCTTATCTGCCAAAGAGGAAATTCTCTCAATCGAATAGACCGTTTTAGCCAATTCCGCTAATATCGCCGCCTGGTATCCTGAGCCGGTCCCGATTTCCAAAACCTTCTCTGTCCCTTTTAAATCCAATAGCTGCGTCATCAGCGCTACCATATAAGGCTGCGATATGGTCTGATTCGCTCCTATAGGCAAAGGATAATCAGCATAAGCGCTGGACTGAGCTTCTTCGCCGACAAACCTGTGACGTTCGACTTTTAAGAAAGCATCCAGGACGCGCTTATCTTTGATATCGCGGCCAGCCAACTGCTGGCCTACCATTTTTTCCCTGAGTTCTTTAAAATTCATCTCTTTTTTCTGAAGATAAACCTAAAGAATCTAAAAGTATCCAAAAATGGGTTGATCCGGCTTTTATGGTACTGGTATATGGTTTTGACCGGGATATGATAAATCCTATAGCCTTTTTTGCTTGCCTCGATCAAAACCTCGGTCTCAATTTCAAAATTAGACGTGGAAAGCTCCATCGCCAGCAGCAAATCCTTGCTTATATACCTGTAACCGCACTGGCTGTCGGGGATATATTGTTTGCATATTGCCGATATAAACCACGACATGGTCTTATTAGTGAGCCACCTCAAAAAAGGCATGTTCTTGGCGCTAAACATCCGGTTACCAACTATTATCTTGGCCCCTGTTTTCTGGACATGGCTTAGGAAATCAGAAATATTCTCTATGTCATGCTGGCCGTCGCCGTCCATAACAATAAAACCATCGTAGTCTTTGTTGATTACGTAATCAAAGCCGCACCTAAGCGATGCGCCTTTGCCGACATTTTTTTCGTTGGTAATAACTGTGGCACCTTTTTCCTTGGCGATTTTTGCTGTTTGGTCGCGGGAGCCATCATCAATAACCAGAACATCAAAGTTTCTTTTTTTTAGCTCCTCGACGATGTATCCTATAGTTTTTACTTCATTATAAGCCGGAATTATCGTGCAGATTCTCATTCTTTATAACCAGAACTTTCTAAACATCAGCCACTGGCCGGGGTATTGGCGGATATAATTCTCAATAACGCTAAGATATTTACGCGTCAGATTAAAAATATCTTTCTCTTTATCGCCTGTAGGTTTTGGTTGGCTGATTTTCTCAAAAATGAGAGTAAAATTATCTTCCTTTTCTCGAACGATAAACCCAGCGATAATCGGTGCCCCTGTTAATATCGAAAGCGTTGCCGGTCCCTTAGGAATAAGCGTCTCTTTGCCAAAAAAATCCATGATCAAGCCGCTCTGGGTAAATTCCCTGTCACCTACGAGCGCCACAATTTTGTTTGCTCTCAGATTTTCTATGCACTTTTTTGCGGCTTTGCCGACAGGAATAACCTCTAAACCCTTTGATTCTCTCTGAAAATTAAAGAAATTGTTGATTCTTTCGTCTTTATGCGGATAGGCAACCGCAGAAATAGGATAACCCAAAAACCCCATAGTCAGGCCAGCCAATTCCCAGTTGCACAAATGGGCCGTAACCGCTATAACGCCCTTACCTTGTTTTAAAGCCTCATCGACCAATTCCAGGTTGATAACTTTTACTTTCTTTAAAAGAGTTTCTTTATCCAATCTTTGAGTGCGGAAGAAATCTACCAAATAAATTCCAAAATTCCTGAAGACTTCCAAGGCAATGCGACGTATACGCTTATTATCGGGCAGAATAACTCTCAAGTTATTCAAGACTGCGACCCTATCGGCATGGGAATAAATATAATGCAAATCCGAAATGAATCTAGCTAAGGCATACCCGCCCCGAAGAGAAAGGCGGTTTGCCAATTTAATTCCTAATTTATAATAAGCGTAATTAAACATTTGCTCCTAAAATTAATTTCGCAATATTCATCGACGCATCGGGAAAACTGATTTCTTTCGCGCAGCGCCTCATATTTTGTATCGCATCCTTGCTATTTAAAAGCTCGCTAATTTTTCTATCCAATTGTTCCAAGGTATCAACTTTGACCGCTACCCCCTGCCTTAAAAGATACTCCGTATTGTTTGCTTCCTGACCTGGGATCGGATGCATAATAATCATCGGAAGATTCTTCGATAACGCCTCGGCAGAGGTGATTCCGCCGGGCTTCGTTATAAGAAGGGTTGCAATCGACATAAGCTCATCGATATTATTTACGTATCCTAATGCGACTAATTTCTTATCTTTGGGCTTATGCCTCGACAGCCAATTAAAAAGCCGCTTATTTGTCCCTGTCACTACTATAATCTGGAAATCAGCCTTGATTTTGTTAAATGATTTGATGATTTTTTTTATTGGCCCGATTCCCTGCCCCCCGCCCATAATTAAAATGATCGGTTTGGATTTATCCAGCCCTAAATCTGCTGCTACTCTTTCTTCATTAACGTAACCAGAGAATTTCCGATCGATTGGGATACCGAATATCTTAATTTTATCTTCTTTTATGCCTTCACGGATAAATCTCTGACGCGAATCCTGATTTGGCACAATAAAATAATCAACTTCATCATAGAGCCAAAAAGCGTGCGGTGCAAAATCGGTCAAAACCCCCATCAAAGGAATATCAATATTAAATGTCTTCTTAAAATCGGCTACCATACCGCAGGGAAACGCCTGGGTGCAGACGATAAAATCCGGATGAAATTCATCGAGCAAGGCCTGCAATTTCTTATGATTAGACTTGTGTATAGCATCTTTGATATGCTTTGTGCTTTTAACGACCTTGGGATTATCATATAGATATTCCCAAACCTCAGGCCTCCTTTTGATTACGCTAAGGTAAACCCGATTTATCACTTTCTCTAAAATAGGGTTCGTGTAGTTGAAGCCGTTAATATTTTTAGTGACAATTTCGGGTTTGAGGCTCTTTAGCGCTTTTTCGATAGATATAGTAGCGCTGTGATGGCCCGAAACTTCCGAAATATACATTAAAAGAACTCTGCTTGCCGGCATATCGCCTCTATCGCTCCTCGATTATGGCCACTGCGTCTCCGACGCGGGCTTCATCGCCTTCCTCTTTTAACTTTTCTTTTAAAATACCTGACACGGGAGAAGGCAAATTGAATGTCGCCTTATCGGTCGCAAGCTCGACCAAATCCTCGCCCTCTTTTACTTCGTCTCCCACTTCAAAATTCCAATAGGTAACCGATGCCTTGGTAATTCCCTCTCCTAATTCCGGTAAGACAACCTTTGTCATTATAAACCTCCTTCGATGATTTCTAAAGCAAAAACTTTCTTAAATTCTTCTAATAGTTTTCCCTTCAATGAATTATTTATAGTAACCTCTCTATCCATTACTTGAGAGAGCGACGTCATAAAAACATCAAGACCGCAAGGTTTTATCAAAGAAAAATATTCTAAATCGGGATTAATATTGATGGCTAGACCATGGAAAGTAATCCAATGTCTTACGGCTATGCCGATGGAGGCGATCTTTTTATCTTTCATCCAAACTCCGGTATATCCGGGTCGTCTTTGCGCCTCAATATTAAAATTATTCAAAAAATTAATCGCGACTTCTTCCAGGGAAGACAAAAAATATTTTAGATCTTTCTTAAACCTATTCAAATCAAAAATCGGATAGACAACCAGCTGCCCCGGGCCGTGGTAAGTTATACTGCCCCCTCTTTCAACCGGATAAACCGCAACGCCCAATTGCTCAAGCTTTAGCGACGAGACAAGCAAATCGCGCTCTTTGCTCATTCTCCCTCTGGTAATTGTGTGCGGATGCTGACAGAGAATTAGGGTATTTGGCTCAGCAAAGTATCTAATTTTATCCAGGATTTGCTTTTGGATCTCCCAGGCGCTAGTATAATCAACCAAGCCCAAATCGACTATCCGGCATAAATTAGATGCTTTTTGTCGCCTCTCTAATTGCTTCGGATAAGGTAGGGTGTGCGAAAATTGTATCATTAATCTGCGAAATTTTTAATTTTGATTTTATAGCCAATGAAAAAACCGCAATAAGCTCTGTAGCCTTCGGACCGATTATCGCGGCCCCCAGAATTTCCCGAGAATTACTATCGAATAATACTTTTATAAAACCGTCTGTTTCATCCAGAATATGCGCCATCCCGGAACCTAAAAAATCAAATTTAGCAATCTGATATTGAACGCCTTTAGCCGCTGCCACCTCTTCTGTCAAACCGACGCTGGCTACTTCAGGATCGGTAAATATACAATTCGGCACTGCAGAATAATCCACCGGGATATTTTTTCCTGAAATATTTTCAACTGCCGTCTCGCCCTCATAAGCTGCAACGTGCGCCAATTGATGTCCGCCGATACAATCGCCTACGGCATAAATATTCGGAATATTAGTCTGCAGGAACTCATTTACCAGAATTCCTTTTTTATCTATTTTGACTCCGATCTTCTCCATACCTTCAATTGTCGTATTGGCGGCTCTTCCCACGCAGACCAAAACCTTTTCAAACTTATCCAACGCGACTGTCTTGACATCAGTCTTGGTTAGGATTTTTACGCCTTTTCTTTTCAGCGCCAGCTCTAACTTTTTAGCGATATCCTTGTCTTCGTTGGGCAAAATATGTTCCAATATCTCGACAATCGTCACCTTTGAACCCAATGATGCAAAGATATTAGCAAATTCACAGCCGATAACTCCACCGCCAACAATAAGCAGGCTCTCAGGAATAAATTTAAGATCCAGTATATCGTCGCTAGAAACAACATTCTTTTGATTGAATTTTAAGAATGGAAGTTCAACCGGGCGGGAGCCGACAGCAACAATTATATTCTTTGCTTTAATGCTTTTCGAATCTACTAAAACTTCATCGGCGCTAACTATTTTAGCCTCGCCCTGGATTATCTCAACGCCTTTGCTAGACAACTGAAATTGCATACCCTTGGCCAATTTATCAACAATAGCCGATTTTCTCTGTTGGATTTTGTCGAAATTTACTTCCGCACCTTCAACTTCAACGCCAAAAACAGAAGAATCTTTGATATGGGAAAAAATTCGGGAAGATTGGACTAAAACCTTGGTAGGAATGCATCCCTGATTTAGGCAGGTACCGCCAATTTTTTTCTTCTCGACCAGGCAGACGGCTAAGCCTAACTCCTTGGCTTTTATTGCCGCGCTATATCCTGCCCAGCCAGCTCCGATTATACAGATATCGTGCATTTCCTTAATTCCTCGGCGGCCTTCAAGAATAAATCTTTTTCCTGCGAATTAAGTTTTAACTCAATTATATTTTTTATTCCGGATTTTCCTAATCTTACTGGCACGCCAATAAAAATATCCTTAAGGCCGTATTCTCCGTTTAGTTTAACTGAAGCAACTGTTTTTTTGTTCTCGTCTCTGATTATAGCTTTCACCATCTCGGATATCGCAGCCGAAGGAGCGAAGTAAGCGCTGCCTGATCCCAAATGCGCGACTATAGTTGCGCCGCGACTGACGGTAGCCTCGGTTAACTCGTTAATCTTCTTCTCGTCAAGCAAGTCTGCAAGGATTTTGCCGCCCACTTTAGTGAACCGAGCCAAAGGGAGCATGCCTTTGCCATGCACTCCAACTACTAAAGCATCAATTTTGGAAACCGGGACATTAAGTTCCTGAGAAATTAAATTGGCAAAACGCGCCGAATCCAGGCTCGCTCCCAAGCCTATAACTTTCCTGGCATCAAAGTTGGTAATCTTATAGAAAACCTGCGTCATCAAATCTACAGGATTAGTCAAAATGATTATCACGGCTTTTGAATTAAGCGATTTTATCTTCAGGGCGACATCTTTTATTATCTCAACGTTTTTATTAAGCAGGTCCTCCCTGGTCATGCCAGGCTTTCTGGGAAAACCGGCGGTAATAACGATTACGTCGGCGTCTTTGACTTGCGAGAAATCTTCGGTTGATTTTATTTTGGAGTCAACTCTGAATACGGAAAGAGAATCTTCTAAGTCGAGGGATTTTCCTTTGGCTATATCTTTGGCTATATCTATAAGGACGACATCGGCTATAGCTTCTTCGACAATGCGCATGGCCGCAAGGCTACCGACGTTGCCAGCTCCGATTATCGCAACTTTCGGCATATTGCCTCCGCCATTTGTCTTGTGCCTACTGCGGTGGGATCGTTTCTATCCTGTTTTAAATCGTAGGTGACGAATTTGCCTTCTTTTAAGACCTCTTTTACGGCGTTCTCTAATCTATCTGCAGCCTTGGTTTCTTTCAGATGCCTTAACATCAAAACGGCAGATAAAATCATCGCCGTGGGATTGACTTTGTTTTGGCCGGTATATTTTGGGGCAGAGCCGTGAACCGCCTCAAAAAGAGCGATTTCATCCCCGATGTTTGCGCCGGGGGCGATACCTAAGCCACCCACCAAACCGGCGCAAAGATCCGAGATTATATCGCCATAAAGATTAGGCAATACCAACACATCGAAATTCTTCGGCTTTTGGACAAGCTGCATTGCCATATTGTCGACTATTGCTTCCTCGAATTGAATATCGCTATATTTTTTGGCAACCTCTCTGGCTGTTTTTAAGAATAATCCATCTGAGAATTTCATGATATTTGCTTTATGGATCGCGGTGACTTTCTTACGATTATTTCTTTTTGCATATTCAAATGCGAATCTGACGATTCTTTCTGATCCAAAAGCGGAAATGGGTTTAATGGAGATCGCAGAATCTTCTCTTATCTCTCTTTTGGAAAGCAATTCGATCTTCTTGATCAACTCTTTGGTCTCAGGTTTTTTATCCTCAAATTCTATCCCGGCGTATAAATCCTCGGTATTCTCCCTGACAATCACAAGGTCTAAGTCTTTGAATAAAGATTTAGTCCCTTCATAAGATTTTGCTGGTCTAAGACAGGCGTATAAATCAAGGGCTTGCCTGAGCTGCACATTAACCGAACGAAAACCTCCGGCTATGGGAGTCACAATCGGGCCTTTAATTGCTATCTTGTTTTTCCTGACGGAAGCTACGGTCTCGTCGGGAAGAGGTTCCCCGAATTTCTTAATCGCATTCTCGCCCGCAATAGCCTCCTGCCAATCAATTTTTACCCCTGTAGCATCGACACAGAGCCTGGCCGCCTCTGAAACCTCAGGGCCAATGCCATCTCCGGGGATAAATGTAATTTTATAACTCATATCTTTAACCCGCCGTGTTTTTTAACATGCGCCACCACTCCGCCTTCGGAAATTAATTCCATCATAAATTTAGGAAGCGGAACAATCTTTAATTTTTTGTTTCTTGTCAAATTTATCAACTGGCCCCCTGAAAGGTCTATTTCAAGTTGATCCTGTTCTTTGATGCTGTCGGTGTTAGTCTCTACCAAAGGGAGACCGATATTAAAACTGTTTCGATAAAATATACGGGCAAAACTTTTTGCCACCACCGCGACAATCCCTGCGTGCTCT
>ENA-UOWG01001265-UOWG01001265.1-activated-sludge-metagenome-genome-assembly--contig:-NODE-1265-length-26063-cov-6.746424_pt1 | contig 26063 bp, 26 predicted proteins | sample MGYA00238147_ERZ761563 | MGnify/ENA primary metagenome ERZ761563 (study PRJEB28884, sample SAMN05720216) | anaerobic digester metagenome | isolation source: active sludge of municipal... | reverse complement strand
GTCTCTGCAAGAATTGGAGAAGTCCACCAGTTAGTTGCTGATTTTTCTAAAGCAAATAAATTATTGGGGTGGACTCCTAAATATGATATTGAAAAAGGGTTGAATGAATATACTAAATGGTTCAAAATGTATGACTAAAATAAAAAAAGAAATAATTAATTATTTAGATCAGATGATCTTAATTAGGTGTTTTGAAAACAGAATTGCAGATTTATCTAAAAATAAAAAGATAAAAACACCTGTTCATTTAGCTGAAGGAGAAGAAGCAATAGCGGTAGGTGTTTGTTCTAATTTAAGTAAAAACGATATTATTTTTAGTAATCACCGATCACATGCTCATTATCTTGCAAAAACAAACGACATAAAAGGCATTACTGCAGAGATTTTTACAAGTAAATTGGGATGTTCTCGAGGAAAAGGCGGAAGCATGCATTTAATATATCCAGAAATGGGTTTTTTTGGTAGTTCTGCAATTGTAGGTAGTTCTCCAGCACTAGGAGCAGGAGTTGCGCTTGCAAATAAAATAAAAAAACAAAAAAACATTGCCGTTTCTTTTGTGGGAGATGGCGCAATGAATGAAGGGATAGTTTATGAAGTTCTTAATTTTTCAAAAATACACAAATTGCCATTTGTTTTAGTTTGCGAAAATAATGGATACAGTACTCACATGCCACTAAAAAGTATATTTGCAGATACTGACCTTTGTAAAAAAGCAAGATCTTTTGGGATAATCTCTTTTTTGATTGATGGAAACAATGTAGAGGAAGTGAGTAATACTTTTAAAAAAGCAAAGAAATTAATTGCAAAAGGGCAAGGTCCAATATTTATAGAAGCAATAACTTACAGAATAAGGGGACATGTTGGTCCAAACAACGATTTAGATATGGGGTTAAGGAGTAAAAAAGAATTAGACTACTGGATAAGTAAATGCCCTATAAAGAATTTACAAAAAAAATATAATATTTCTAATAAAGAAATAGATGAAAGATATAATAAACTATATTCAAAAATTGACAAAATTATAAATTGGGCAGAGAAAGCACCAAAGCCAAATCCTGAGGACACTTATAAAGATGTTTTTTCAAATATTTCAAAAATTCCAAAAGAAAAAAGAAATTTAAAACAAATAGAAAAAACTTATGAACAAGCAATAAGAGATACTTATGATTTTCTGTTAAATAAAGACAAAAATACTTTCCTGATAGGTATAGGTATCAAAAGTCCATGGTATGTTGGTGGTTGTGTTAATGGATTAATAAAAAAATATGGTGAGAATAGAATTATAGATTGCCCAATTTCAGAAAATGCAGTTACAGGAATTTGTGTAGGCGCAGGTCTTTCTGGGACAAAACCTATATTGATACAAGCAAGGCACGATTTTATGTATTTATCGTTTGATCCATTAATTAATTTAGCATCTAATTGGAATTATATGTTTGGTGACAGATTAAGTTGTAACATAACGATACAAGCAATAATTAATCGCGGCGGGGAGCAGGGTGCTCAACATTCTCAATCATTACATGGCATGTTTGCGCATGTTCCTGGATTAAAAGTAGTCGCGCCAAGTAATGCAACAGATGTAAGCGGATTGTTAGTTTCATCAGTTGATGATCCAAATCCAGTAATCTTAATAGACGATAAATGGTTATATAATACAAAGTCAAAAGTTCCTATAAACACTCCACAAATTCCAATAGGTTTAGCAAAAATTGTAAAAACAGGGACTGATTTAACCATTATATCGAATTCATATTTAGTTACAGAGTGTCTAAAAGCCACAAATGAATTAAAAAATGCATCTTGTGAAATAATAGATGTAAGAACCATTAAACCATTAGATAAAAAAACAATAATTAACTCAGTAAGTAAAACAAAGAATGTATTAATTGTAGATGGCGGTTGGAAAACAAATGGTTTTTCTAGTGAAGTTGCAGCAGTGATTTCTGAAAGCGAAGTTTTTAAGAAATTAAAAAATCCAATTTATAGATTATGTTTACCAGACACGCCAGCTCCAGCAAATTCAATTTTAGAGAAAGAATATTTTGTTAACTCTGAAAAAATAAAAAATATAATTTTAAAAAAATTTAAAGGAGATTAAGATGTATAAAGTTCCATTCGTAGGATACATAAAACAATATAAAGATCACAAAAAAGAATTTGATAAGGCATATAGTAGTTGTGATGAAAGAGGTGCTTATATTTTTCAAAAAGAATTACAAGATTTTGAAGATAAACTAGCTAAAATGAATGATTCAAAATATGGTATAGGTACAGACAGTTGTACTGGTGCATTACATATCGCGTTATGGGCTAGAGGCATAGGTCCAGGAGATGAAGTAATAACTGTGTCTCACACATTTGTAGCTACAATTGACGTCATCTGCAGATTGGGGGCAACACCAGTTTTAATAGATGTTAAAGAAACAGATCACAACATGGATGAATCTCTAATTGAAAAAGTAATAACTAAAAGAACAAAAGCAATAATTCCAGTTCACTTAAATGGCAGAATGTGTAATATGGAAAAAATAATGAAAATTGCAAAAAAGTATAATTTATTTGTAGTTGAAGATTCTGCACAAGCCGCGGGTGCTAAATTTAAAGGCAAAGGACATTATGGAGATGTTAGTTGTTATAGTTTTTACCCAGCAAAAGTATTGGGTTCTCAAGGAGAAGGCGGGATGGCAATAACTACAGATAAAGAGCTTGCGAAAAAATTATATTTACTAAGAGATCACGGATTATACCCAGGATATGTACAAAGAATGTTTAATATTAAGGCAGACCCTAAAGACATTCATTGTATTGGTGGTAATTCTATTTTAGATAATAAGGATGCGGCATTTTTACTAATTAAATTAAAACATTTTGATAAAGCAATAAAACGAAGAAGAGAGATTGCAAACCGATATAATAAAGAATTATCAAGATTAAAAGAAATAGTTTGTCCTCCTGCACCAAGTAATGGAGATTATTATGATGTTTACCAAAATTATGTGATAAGAGTAAAAGACGGTAAAAGAGATAAGTTAAATGATTATTTAAATAAAAGTGGTGTGGAAACAATAGTTTCTTGGAGAATACCAAATCATAAACAGAAGGCATTAACAGAATTACATAAATTTAAACTTCCTATTACTGAAAAGATATCCAATGAAGTAATTTCTTTGCCAATGTATCCTGAATTAGCAAATAAACAAATAGATTATGTAATTAAGATAATACAAAATTTTTACAAAAAGAAGTGATATAATGGGTTTAGAAGCCGAGACAATTAATCGAGCATATACTAAAGAAGAATTACAAATTATTGGAAAAAGGTATGAATTAATTAAAAGATATTCTAAAGATAAAACTCTTTTAGATGTAGGGTGTGGATCCGGATTAGGATTAAACTATTTGTTAAATCAAAATATTAAGAAAATATACGCTATTGATATCGATAAAGAAAATATATTAGAATCTAAAAAAAATATTTCTAAAAAAAATGCAAATAAAATTGATTTTGAATGTTGCGATTTTCTAAAATTTAAACACAAACGAAAATATGATGTAATTTCAGCAATGCAAGTATTACAGTACATTAAATTGGATAAATTTCTTAAAAATGCAAAGAAAAGGTTAAATTCTAATGGAACAATAATTGTAGAAATTCCCAATGCTTTTCGCGAAGATGGATTTAAAAAAAGCGATTTGGGAAAATATTATTATAATCCTATAGACCTTAAAAAAGAATATAATAATCTAGAAATTTATGGCGTTTTTTTAATTAAAAAAGAAACGATTTTTACTATATTTAAAAATAAGGCTCGAAAAATTTTTAAAACATTTAATTTGTCCAATAAAACTTTAAATATATTAAGAACTAAATTTTTGAATAAAGAAATTTTAAAAGATAAATTATCTTCTCTTTTTTTTAAGAAATATGAAATTTCTAAAATAAAATTAGAGCCATTAACTGAAAAAAATTATAGATATTATAAAATAATTTATTTGATTTGGAAGTATTAATATGTATTCTATAACTACGATAATAGTAACCTATAAAAGACAAAAAGAATTAGAAGATTGTATATATGCAATTTTGAATCAAACAATTCTGCCAAAGGAATTAATAATAATAGATAATGGCAAATTAGAATTTGTTAAAAATCTATGTAAGAAGATTAAATTAGATAAGCGCGCACAAAAAATTAATATCATATATGTAGAATCTGATGAAAATAGTTTAACTGTTGGAAAAAACAAGGGCATACAGTTAGCAAAAGGCAATTTAATATCCATTATAGATGATGATATGATTATTGAAAAGGATTATTATAAATTTATATTAGAAGTATTTGATAAAAACTCGGACGCATTAGGGGTTATGGGGTTTAATACTATCAAAAGGAAAAACGCATTATTAAATAAAATAACAAAGATATATAATCGTATATTCTTAATATCAGCAAATACTAATGATTATTGTAATTTGTGGCCGTCTTTAGGAAATACTTATCCATTAAATATAAAAAATAAGATAATTCCTTGTATGTGGTTATCTGGGCAATCTACATTCAAAAAGAGCATATTGTTAAAAATAAAACCGGATAATAATTTAAAGAAATATTGTTGGAACGAAGATATTGATTTATCTCACAGAATATATAAAAAATATCCAAATACTTTGTTTTTAACCGGAAAGGCGCGTTATTTTCACGAAGGTACAACAAATGTGAGAATGCCAAAAAAAGATTTAATATATATGGAAGCCGTTTACGATATATATTTATTTAATATTCATTTTGGAGGGTATTTCGAGAACACCTTAATATTTATTTGGAGTAAATTCGGAAGAATATTGAAAAATTTTATTATATATTTATTTAATTTTAATTTAAAAAATATTTGGTATCTATTTTGTGCACAATTTTATGTTTTAATTAATTTAAAGAAAATTAAAAATAAAGATATTTCTTTTTTTAATAACACTTTAAGGTAAATAAAAATGAAACTAACAACTAAAAATTATTGGGACGGATATTGGTCTGGGCTAAGTAAAAAAAGAGTAGAAACTGTGCTTTATAGTGACATATTATATAGATATTTACCAAAAACAAAAAAAACTTTTTTAGAAATAGGGTGTGTTCCCGGGAATTATATGATTTATTTTAACAAAATATTTAAATATAAAGTTTATGGTATAGATTATAGTGAAAAAATTAGATTTACAAAAAATAATTTAGATTATAATAGAGTTAAGGATTATAAGTTATATAAATCTGATTTTTTTAAATGGAGTCCTCGTATTCAATTTGATGTAGTGTGTTCTTTTGGATTTATAGAACATTTTCATAATCCTGAAAAAATAATTAAAAAACAAATAGATTTAATTAAAAAAGAAGGTTATTTAGTTTTAGAAATTCCTAATTTCAGATATGCCACATATTGGTTCTATTATCTTTTTGATAGAAAAACACTTTTTAATCACAATTTAGAAATTATGGATCTAGAGAAACTTAAAATTATTATTGAAAAAGAGAATTTAAAAATAATATATGCCAACTATTATAATACCATATATTTTGGATTGAAAGATATTAAAGATAAAAACATATTAACAAAATTAATAGTTTATCCATTAAGTATAATTGCTAGAATTATCAATTTTTTTATAAAATGGCCTAACAAGTATTTTTCTCCATCAATGATTATTGTTGCAAAAAAGTTGTGATTTATTAAACAAAAACACATAGGTGTTTTTGGTTCCCTATATTTACTTTTATTCCTTTGTCTTTAAATTCTTTTGCAATTTGTTTACTGGTGTTTGTGCCAAGGTCTTTTCTGTAGTGATAACTTGCTATTGCCATGCGTGGCTTTATATCAAGTGGCAAAATATTTTTTAGATAGTCTTCAACAAATTCAATCTCTGCTCCTTCTATGTCTGCTTTGATAAAGTCAATTTTCTGGATTTTGTTGTTTCTTATATAGTCTGATAGTCTTATTGTTCGGATTGTGATTATTGCGTTTTTTGTGTTTGTTTTAAAGTCAGAGGATACAATTCTTGACCCGTGCCCTCTTTTAAAAAATTGGGTTTCTCCGGTTTTATTAGAGATTGCAAATGGTTCTACAATTATGTTTTTTAAATTATTATCTTTAATATTTTTATTTAAGATTTCTAAATTGTCTTTGTCTGGCTCAAAACAATAAATCTTTCCATTAGGTCCAACGACAGATGATGCAAAAATCGAATAGAGTCCGTGATATCCTCCAAGATCAAAGACAACATCTCCAACTTTTAGTTTATAGTGTTTATTATACCACAAGATTCCATATTCTATTTCTTTAAATTGTTCAAAATCAGTGGTGATAGTTTTTCCGAAAAAATTAATTTCAAAGTCTTTTGTTAAATCAATTTCTGTTTTAGAAACAGAATAAGAAAAAAGTTTATCAAAAAGATTAATTGCCTGGTTTAGATTCTTATATTCCACTTTTATTTTATCAAAATTATTTTTAATAGTTAATGGATTTCTCCAAGTTAGTTCTTTTTTCTTAACAATTAATTTTTTGTTATTTTTAATAAGCGTGAAATAATTGTTATTCCTAATAATCTTTATTCCTTTTAAAAAAGAATAAAATTTATATTTTGTTAGATAGTAATTTGAAATTAATTTGTCTATCACTGTAAATCATTTTTATTTAAATTAATTTGACCTTAGGGATTACCATCTCAGGAACAATCGCAGAACCAAAGAATTTCAGTTCTTTTGACATCTCAAGTGTCTTAAACATCTCACTAGCATTTCCAGTAAAGTTAAGGTTAGTGATTGTGTCTTTATATTTCCCATTAATTATTTCTTTTCCAGAATTAATGGTTAATGAGAATTCCCCACTTGTCATGTTGCTTGTGTGTATCCCCATCACGTCATAGACATATATTCCTTTTTTAGTCTTAGAGATAATGTCTTCTTTCTTTGTCTTACCTGGAGAGACAACAAGGTTTGTAAAGTTACAAGTTACTGGAGAATAAATCCCGTCTCTAAAGCCATTACCTGTTGGTTTCTTTCCAGCTAGAATAGAATATTCTTGATCGTAAATGGATGTATTAAATTTTCCGTTCTTTATTATGTCTTTCTTGCTTGTCTTAAATCCTTCATCGTCAATACTTTCTGAGTGTGAAAAATAATCTAAAAAAGGATCTTCAGTAATTGTTAGGTTCTTAGAAAAAACAGATTTACCAAGACTACTAGAAAGATAACTTTGTTTCTTAAACATTAGTTCTCCAATAGTTGGGTGAATTATAAAACTAGAAAGAATACTAGCAGTTGCATCAAAACTAAATATTAAATCATATTCTCCTTTTTCTCCTTGTTTAGGATTTAAAGTAGTTTTTGCTTCTTTTTTAGCCTCATCAATAACAGAAACATAATCAATGTCTTTTACTTTTGTAAAAACTTGTGATGCTGAAGCACTAGATGGCCTCTTATCTAAAGTGTTAACCATAAGCCCAAAGGAAGTAACTGCATGAAGGTCTTCTTTAAAGGTATAAGGGTTAATATAAAAAGAATATCCTTTATTCCAAGTTAATCCGCCTTCATAGCTTTTAATGTGTTTTTCTTTAGTTAGGTTACTTTTAATTTCTTTAAATTTACTAGAGATATCAAAATTAAGAATGTCTTTGTCTTGTTTTGTTTTTATTTTGGAAACATTATTTCCAAAATCAACAATTTTTGTTCCTTTCTTAAGTTTTGCAATTCTCTTAGCCTTATCTATTCCAATTCTTATGTTTTTTTCAGTTATGTTTGTTATTGTTGTAAAACCAGAATAACCATTAACAATAACTCTAATCAAAAGACCAGAAGCTTCTTGATTACTAATCTTTGAGAGACCAAATCCATTTATTCTAATATTCTTAGAATATCCATCACTATAAAGAAACTCAACTTTTTCTTCTCGTGCTATTATTTGACATAAATCAAATATTTCCTTACTCATGTTTGGTTCCCCCTAATACAGCATTATCAATTTTAATATGTGGACCAGAGCCAGAAACAAAAGCAGTCTGCCCATCTTTTCCACAGAATCCAAATCCAAATTCTCCTATCTTGTTTGTTACTGCACTAGCATTCTTTAGATAATCTAAGATATTACCAGAAATTGAGGCTTGTTTAAAAGTTCCAATCTTTTTTCCATTTCTATACTCATAAGCTTTCTTGATTCCAAACATAAAAGTTCCAACACTTGGATCAACTTGTCCACCAGCAAAGCCGTCAAGAAGATAGCCATTAAAGTCTTTTAGTATGCTATCAAGTTTTTCTTTTCCTTCTAAGAAATAAGTATTACTCATTCTAACAATTGGTTTAGAGGAAAAACTTTCAGCTCTGGCATTTCCGTTAGATTTCATACCAAGTTTAGTTGCAGATTCAATATCCAGAAGATAATCACTAACAATTCCTTTCTTAACAATTGTTTTCTCTCTTGCTTTTATTCCTTCATCATCATAAACATAATGCCCAAATTCTTTAATTGTTGGATTATCAGCAATTGTTATTTCTTTATTTTCAGTTAGTACTTGTCCAAGTTTTAAAACAGAAGAATGATTAGTAACAGCATCTCCTTCAGAAGCATGGCCAATGGCTTCATGTGCTAAAAGATCAACCAAGTTAGGTGTTAATATTATGTCTGTTTTCTTAGCAGGGCAAGGTTTAGCTAAAAGTAATTCTGAAACTCCAGCTATGTTTTTCTTAACAAGCCCATCAAACACAGAAAAATCTGATTTTTCAAGACCACCAAAAGCTCCAAACCTCTCCATATTATTTTCAATAGTTTTTCCAGACTTTCCAGTAATCATAGAATAAAAAATAACATGTGGCTGTTCTTGATAAATAAAAGAATTAGGATTTACAAAGTATTTTTGTTTAAGTTTTTCAAGATAAGTAATATTTGATTGTAGTATTTTATATTTGGTTTTTGATTTTAGTGTTTTATTGTTAATTGTAAGTAATCCTTTTGTTTTTTCATCAATAGTCTTGTTTTCAAAATCAGTAAATTTAGTTTTAACTTTGTCTTTATTTTCTGCAAAGTTTTTAAACTTAGTTTTAGTATCAATTCCTTTAAGATTAGAGATACAATCATCAATTATTTGTTTATAGTTATCAATATTATTACTTGAACAAAATCCAAGCTTTCCATTTTTTATAATTCTAATTCCAACTCCACTAACAGAATTAATTCCAATATCTTTTACTATTTTGTTCTCGATTGCTATTCTATTAGACGTAGTATTTTCTAGTCTAATATCATAATAATCAAGACTTTTAGAATCTAAATATCTTTTAATAAGATCAAGTTGATTTTCAAAATTAGTATTCATAATATAAATAGTAATAGAAACCATTTATATTTATTTTTATTATATTTTATATAAATCAAATTTAGAACCAAACCGGGAAAAGCAATGTTTAAAAGAAAAAAAATATCATTTAGAGATACTTTATTAACAAAAAAGAAAACGGATTTCTTTCATTCAGTATATTATCAACTAACAAGTTATTCTATATTTTATAGTAATAAAATGTTTCTTAAGTATGCGACTTTAGGTTTAATAGGAACTTTAGTTCATCTTGTTATTCTTGTAATCTTAACAGAACTTGGATTATTTTATTTATTTTCTGCAGGAGTTGGAATAACTGCAGGAATTTATGTAAATTATCTTTTAAATAAAAAATACATAGTAAAAGAAAGAACGAAAAATCAAAAGAAAGCAAGTAGTTTGTTTACTTTTTTATATTTTAGCATATCTATAATTACAATTATTTTAAATCTAATAATATTAGTAATATTTGTAGAAAGATATAATATGGGTTATCTTTTAGCTAATATTATTTCTTCTCTTTTAATGTTTCTTACAAGATATTTTTGCCATAAGATATTATTTAGTAAGTTTGGACATTAAATGGTTAAGCTTTTATATTCTTTTTCTTATATATATTTTAGAAAAGTGAGTATTTATGATTGTGTCTGAAAAAGATAGAGGGAAACTAATTACTGTTATTAAAAACAACATAAGCTATAAAGGTTATCTTGTAAAGGTTATTGAAAAAAACAAACAACAAGAACTAACTCTTAAACTTTTAGATAATGGTTATAATATTGGAGTAACTACCGATAAAGACACAAAAATAGAAATAGAAAATGAAAAGAAAAATTTAGGAAAAAAACAAAAGATTATAATTAAACAAAATGAAGCACTCCCAGCAATTTCTTTAGTTTCAACAGGGGGAACAATTGGAACTCATGTTGATTATAAGACTGGCGGAGTAAGTATGTCAAGAACTCCTGAAGAAATAATTTCAACAGTTCCTGAACTTCTTGAAATTGTTAATATTAAAAATATACAACCTGTAGCTATGAAAGGAAGCGAAGATTTAGGTTATAAAGATTGGCAAAAGATTGCAGAGAAAGTTTATGAGCAATTGATTAACCCAGAAATTAAAGGAATAATAATCTCTCACGGAACAGATACTTTAACCTGGACAGGAACAGTTCTTTCTTTTATGATTGAAAATATAAACAAACCAATAATCTTAGTTGGCGCACAGAGGTCTCCAGACAGGGCTAGTTTTGATGGAGCAATGAATCTAATATGTGCTGCTCAATTTATTAAAGAAGAAGTTCCTGGAATTTACACAATGATGCATGGTTCAATTAGTGATGATTTCTGTAATGTAATAAGAGCAACAAAATGTAGAAAAATGCATTCTTCTAGAAGGGATTCTTTTAGAGCAATTAATGATTTCCCAATAGCAAAGGTTTATCAAAATGGAAAGATAGAATATTTAAAAGACAAAAGGCAATTGATTGTAAGACCAAGAATAGAGCCAAAACTATTTATTGATTTCTCAGACAATGTTGCAATTGTTAAGGCTTATCCAAATAGTGATCCAAAAATCATAGAGTGGTATATTAAGAAAGGCTATAAAGGAATAGTAATAGAAGGCACAGGACTTGGACATTGCCCAACAGGAATGGGTGGAAACGATAAATCCTTTGATAAGAAGAAAAGCTGGGTCCCATATATTAAGAAAGCAACAGAGAAAGGAATAATTGTAATTATAACCACCCAGTGTTTATTTGGAAGAGTAAATGGAAATGTCTATGCAAATTTAAGATATGTTCAAGAAGCAGGAGGCTGTTATCTTGACCAACATGACATGTTACCAGAAGTTACATATCTAAAACTAAGTGTTGCTCTTTCAAGATTTAAAACAAAAGAAGATATAATAAAATACATGGAAAAAAACATAGCTGGAGAAATTTCAAAAAAAGAAATTCCAGAAAGTTTTGATAATTTTGATATTTAAGGAATGATTCCAATGAATAAAATAAATATTGATGCAATTGATTATAAAGAAGTAGGCCTTTGCTGTGGTTTAGAATTACACCAACAACTAGACACAGGAAAACTTTTCTGTAAATGTAAATCAAAGATGATAAAAGACGGAACAAAGCCAGATAGAATAATAAAAAGAAAACTAAGACCTGTTTATTCAGAATCAGGAGAACTAGATCTAACTGCAGTTTCTGAGCACAAAAAAGACAAAACTTATGTTTATTATTTCTATAATGATTGTAACTGTTTAGTAGAAGCCGACTGTCAACCACCAATCAGAACAAATCCAGATGCTTTAAGAACAGCAATTATTGTCTCAAATCTAACAAACAGTAAATTAGTTGATAAATCTATAATTATGAGAAAACAAGTTATTGATGGTTCAAATGTTTCAGGATTTCAAAGAACAACAATGATTTCAACTGATGGTTATCTTGATTTTGATTTTGGGAAAGTAAGAATTGATAAAATTCTTCTAGAAGAAGATTCAGCAAGAGCTATAGAAAAAACAGAAACTGAAAGCATTTATTCTTTAGATAGACTTGGAATACCATTAATAGAATTAGTTGTTTGGCATGATATGCACACCCCAGAAGATGTTAAAACAGTTGCACGAAATATTGGACAAATATTTAGAATCACCGGCAAAGCCAAGAGAGGCCTAGGATCCATTCGTCAAGATATTAATGTTTCAATAAAAAACGGAAATAGAACAGAAATTAAAGGCTGTCAAGAACTAGACTTGATTCCAGAAATTATAAGAAGAGAAATACAAAGACAATTAAGTCTTTTAGAAGTAAAAAAAGAACTTGAGAAAAAAAATATTAAAAATTTTACCTTAAAAGAAAAAAATCTTTCAGACATTTTCAAAAACACAGAATCAAAAGCAGTTAGATCTTCTCTAGATTCTAAAAAACAAATCTTTGGTTTTTTAATACCAAATATGAAAGGAATTATTGGTTATGAGGTTCAACCAAACAGAAGAGTTGGAACAGAAATCTCAAGTATCTTAAAAGTAAAAACAAGTTTAAAAGGATTATTCCACAGCGATGAACTTCCAAATTATGGAATTACTCAAAATGAAGTTAATGCTGTTAAACAAAATTTAAAACTAACAGAAAATGATGGTTTTATTCTAGTTATGTGTTTTTCAGAAGAAATAACAAAAGTAAAAGAAACAATACAAGAAAGATTAAATGAATTATTAAAAGGAATACCAAAAGAAACAAGAATTGTAACACCAGAAGGAAACACAGAATATCAAAGGCCATTATCAATTGGTGGTGCAAGAATGTATCCTGAAACAGATCTTCTACCAATTTATTTTACAAAAGAAATACTAGACAATGCAAAGAAAGAAATGCCTCTTTCAGTTGAAGAAAGGAAAAAACTATATTCAACATTTGGATTAAGCAATCAGTTGATTGAAAAAATGGTTCTTGATAATTATGCTGTAACTTTTGAAAAAATTATAAAAGTAAATAAGAACCTAAATCCAACACAAGTTGCAGTCTTTATGCTAGAAGACTTGATTACTTGGGCAAGAGAAGGATCAATAATTATAGATAATGTTTTTGCAGAAGATTTAATTTATTTCTTTTCTTATGAAAAATTTAATGAGGTTCCAAAAACAAAAATAAAAGAAGTATTTATTGATTTTATGAATTCTGAAAAATCAATTGAAGATGTTATTGACGATCTAAAGATTTTCTCAAAAATGGAATCATTAGATTTAGAAAAGATAATGGATGAAATAATTGAAGAAAATAAAGACAAGATTATACAACTACAAGAAAGAGCCCAAAGTTTATTAATGGGCAGACTAATGGCAAAAACAAATGGGCTTGTTGATGGCTCTAAAGCAAATGAAGTTGTAAAATCAAAATTAAATGAGTTTTTGGAAAAACAAAAGCTTATTAAACATTAATTATTAATATAATATTAGATAAAATAAAAATAAGTGTGATTAAATGCCTGTAAAAAGAACAAATAAATATCCAAATAATAGATATGATAATAAAAACGTTAAGCGAACAAAAAAGATAACACCACACATAACCAAAAATAAAGCAGATAAACCAAATAGAAACGGATTTGTTAAAGAAACAATTCCTGCTCAAACAGAATATTATTTAAGGGCACCAAAATTAGATTCTCAAAAAAATAATTCTACATTTATACAGTCTATCTTTTCTAAAGACGGATATTATAATTATTTATGGGTTCCTTTTGTTTTATTATTTGTTACATTAATTTTGGATTTTTCTTTACAATTCGCAGTATACAGTAATCTTAATCCCTATTATGTAAACTTAGCAAAAGATAGTTTATTTTTCTTAATGTTTTCAATTGTTTTATTGTGTATAAACATTGGGGCATTTGTATATATGGGATTAGAGTCTGCAAAACACAATCTCCAGTTTAAAAAAGTTATAAAAACAATATTTAAGATAGTTTTAATTGTTTTTGTTATTGAAACTGTATTTACTTTGTTTTCATTTTTTACATTCTTGACTCCATATATTGCACAGATGTTTACAAGTCAAGCATTAAAAAGTCAATATTTATATTATTTACTTTCTTGGAATCTAATTAAATCTATATTATATCTTTTAATGGTTTCCATATCTTATTTATTGTTCTTTAAATTAAAGTTTATATAAATACCATTTCTTTTTTTATTCTTTTGTATTATTAATATATATGATATTTATGAGTACAAGAATAATAACCTCAGCATTACCATTTGTAAATAGTTCTCCACATTTAGGAAACATTATTGGAAGTCATCTTCCAGCGGATATTTTTGCAAGATATTCTAGACTAAAGGGTCATAAGGTAATATTTATAGGTGGAACAGACGAACACGGAACAGCAACTGAATTTGCGGCCCAACAAAAAGGCATAACTCCAAGAGAATTGTGTGATTATTATTATGAGATTCATAAAAAATTATATTCTGATTTCTTAATAAGCTATGATAATTTTTCAAGAACATCTAGAGACATCCATCATAAACTTGTTCAAGATTTTTTCTTAGATCTTTATAAAAATAAATGTATTACAGAAAAGGAAATAGAAATTCCATATTGTAATAGTTGTAAAAAAGGATTAGCAGATAGATATATTACAGGCACTTGTCCAAAATGCGGTTATGAAAAGGCAAATGGAGATCAATGTGAACATTGTGGTTCAGTCTTGGATCCAATAGAACTTGTAAAACCATTTTGTACAACTTGTAAAAGTAAAGAGATTATTTTTAAAAAAACAAAACACTTATTTCTTGATTTACGAGAATTATCAAAAGATATAGAAAAATGGATTGATGAAAATCCAAATATAAGACAACAAGTAAAAGCATTAGCCAAGGGTTGGATAAAGCAAGGGATTCAAGAAAGATGTATAACAAGAGATTTAACCTGGGGAGTCAAGATTCCAATAAAAGGATATGATGATAAAGTATTTTATGTTTGGTTTGATAATGTTATTGGTTATGTTTCAGGAACAGTAGAATTACTTGGAGATGAGGGTTTAAAACTTTGGCAAGATAAAAAAACAGAAACTTATTATTTCTTAGGAAAAGATAATATTCCATTCCATACAATCTTTTGGCCAGGTCAAATAATTGGCCAAGGAAAACTTGTTCTTCCAAAAAATGTAATTGGATTACAATATATGAATTTTGAAAAACAAAAATTTTCAAAAAGTAAAGGCATTGGAATTTTTGCAGATACAGCAGTAAAAAGTAATATTCCTATAGAATATTGGAGATTTTATTTAACATACATTCTCCCAGAAACAAAAGATTCAGAGTTTATGCTTGATGAATTCTTTGATAGAGTAAATAAAGAACTAATTGGAAATTATGGGAACTTTGTTAATAGGGTTCTTAATTTTGTATATAATAAACTAAATGGAGAAGTACCAGAAATAAAAGAAAGAAATCCAGAATTAGAAAAAGAGATATTAGAGTCTATAAGAAAAATAGATGATTTCTATGATTCTTGTGAATTAAGGTTTGCTCTATATGATTTATTAAAATTATCAGATATTGGAAATAGGTATCTTAATGAAAAAGAGCCTTGGAAATCAGGAGATACAGATGTATTAAATTATTGTTTAGAAATCATAAGATTATTATCTATATACTTTAGTCCAATATTACCAGAGTCTTCTGAAAAGATATTGAAATTATTAAACACAGATAATAAAAAAATAGAAATAGATATTTCTTCAAAGAAAATAAATAAGCCAGAAATTCTGTTTAGAAAATTAGAAGAGACAGAAAAGGATCAATTTAAATAAGAAACAATATGAAACCAAAAAATAAAAAACTAACAAAAGATGAAATTTTTTCAATATTTATTGCAATTTTTCTAATATTTACTACACTATTAAATGCGTGGTTTTCTGCTGGTGTTGCAATTGGTGCATTAATTACGGTTTTTATTTACAAATTTAATAAAGAATGAATAATATGATTGTAAAAGATAGATGTAAATCATTGTATGCTCCTTGGAGACAAGAATATGTTACAAAAACAAGCGAAGAAAAAGAAAAAACAAAAGATTCTAATGTTTGTCCTTTTTGCAAAGTAGAAAAAGATTTACAAATATTAGAAACAAAAAAATGTTTTATTCAAGCAAATAAATATCCTTATTCTGCAGGCCATTTACTTATTATTCCTAAAAGACACATAAATCAAATAACAGAACTTACAAGTATTGAAAGAAAAGAATTATTTAACTTAATAGATCTTTCTGTTTATTCCTTGGATTTATTTATGAAACCAGAAGGATACAATATTGGTTGTAGTATAGGAAGAATTGCAGGAGAAAGTATAAATCATCTTCATTTCCATGTTCTTCCAAGATATAAAGGAGATGTTGGTTGGAATAGAATTTGTGATTTTAATGTAATATCTATATCTCCAGAGAAATTAACAACACAATTAAGACAAATTATTAAAAAAGAAAAATTAGTAACTAAGTTTTTGTTCTAAATTTTACCCGAAAACAGAGACAGTTACTGATTTTATTTAAATTTTTACCTATTTTTTACTTAAAGATAAGAATTTAAATCCTATTGCCTAAATATATATACTTTTATATAATATTTATGGAAAAAATAGGTGACTAAAATGATAACAGTTCTTAAAAAAATATTTAAAAAAATTTCAGGTGGCGAAGAAGTAGAAATTGATGAATCAATTGTTAAAGAAACAAAAAAGATGTCTGATTCTGCTGTAATAAAAAGATGTGATTTTAGATCTAAAAACACAGAATGGATTGAAGAACATTTAGAAACAGTAAACAATGTTGTAAATAATAATAGTCTTGGTGCAAAAACAAAAAATTATTTTGAAATAGACGGCAGAAGATTTTTCAAAGACGATACAACAAGAGTTTTATTTAATAGATTATATGAAAATTACACAGCATATTATTATACTTTAAAAGAATATTTAGACTTAAGAAAAGAACTATTAAAATATAATGGCTTAGGTTCTGAAAGTTTCTTTGTTGCAGGGCAAATAAAAGATGCAGAAGAACAAATGAGTTTAATTGAAAAAAAATTAAATATTTATTTAGATAATATTCTAAAAATTAAACAGAGAATAAGAATGTATATTGGCGTTGCTTAAATTCTCTTTTTTATAATTTTTGTGAAGAACTCACACAGTAAAGAGTTGTTATAATCTATGCAAACTATTAGTTATTTATTACTTTTATTTTTCTTAATAATTTTGTCAGCACTATTTTCTGCAGCAGAAACTGCGCTAATGTCTACACACATGGTAAAAGTTAAAGCATTATTAAAAAAAAATAGGCCTGGTTCTGTAATATTATACAAATTAAAACAAAAACCACACAATTTAATTATTACAATTCTTGTTGGAAACAATTTAGTAAACATATTTGCTACAGCAATTGCTACGGCATTATTTATACAAGTTTTTGGATTAGCAGGAATGGCATATTCTGCAATAGTTATGACAATTGTTATTTTAACTTTTGGAGAGATTCTTCCAAAGCTTTTGGCTGTTCAACACCATGAAGATATTTCTTTAGTTTTGGCAGCACCTATATATTATTTGTCTATTGTTTTTTTCCCAATAATTTGGTTATTTACTCAATTATCTAATCTTATAAATAAAGTATTTAAAACCAAAAAGAAACAAACAATATCTGAAGAAGAATTAAGAATTATTCTAACTCTTGGAAAAGAAGAAGGTATAATTAGTAAAGAAGTCGCAAGAATTATGCATAAAGTTCTTGATTTTGAAGACACAAAAGTTACAAAAATAATGACTCCTTTTGAAAAGGTGCATTTGATTGATGGTCAATTAAAAATAGATTCTGCAATTGATTTTATTGTTAGAAAATCTCATTCAAGATATCCAGTTTATATTGAAGAAGAAGACAATATTATTGGAATTGTAGATGTTGATGATGTCTTAAAAGCAATCAAGGATAAAAAAGCAGATTCTTTAATAAAAGACATAACTAGAACTGTTGAATTTGTTTTGCCTGATAAAGAGATAGGCGATCTTCTATATGAATTTGAAGATAAATCAGTGTTAATGGCTATTGTTGTTGATAAAAAAGGAGACGTCTTAGGTCTTGTAACAATAGAAGATATCTTAGAAGAAATTGTAGGAAATATTTTTGATAAAAGTAATAGAAAAATTAGAAGATAATTTCTATTCTAAAAACCAAATAGGTGATTCTCTTTTTGTCCATTTGGCAAAATGACTTTTTTCTTTTTTATAGAATTCTCTATAGGCTTTAACTGCATTTTTTTGTCTATATTCTTCAGGAATTGCTTGAGCAAATGGAGTTAATCCAATATCAGGAATATTTTTAGGATAATTTTCTAATATTTTTTTTATTTCTGTGGTTTTATGTTTCTTATTATATCTATATTCATATTCTTCAATCAAAGCATGAAGGTGTTCTAAAAGCCACAAATAGTTTTGTTTTGATGTACCTGCCCAAATAACGCAAGGATGTCTTTCATGTGTTTTCTTGTAAACTAAATGTTTATGTTTAGAATCAAAAAGATGATGAACTGTTGAAAGAATTTGAGCAGATTCAACAATCATCTTAACAACGTGTTTATCACAAAGCATTTTTGCAGCTTTAATCGGACCTTTATCAAGAATAAAAATTTGCATAATTAAATCATGTCTTTTGCCATACCTTTAACAGAGCGAAGACATTTTTTATGCCAATATTGTCCGCCCCATTTTTTATCGCAGCCCTTTTGACTACAAACAGCACAAGTTTCAGTTGGATATTTAGAATTTGCCATATCAATTTGTGGAGTTTGTTTTTGTTTTAATTTCTGTAATTCTAATTCTTTTGCTTTTTCTTCTTCAGTTTTTTCTTTTTTCTTAAACACATCAAATATTGCCATCTATTATTCCCCCAAATGGTTAATAGCCCGGAGGAGATTCGAACTCCTGTCACAAGATCCAGAGTCTTGTATGCTTGGCCACTACACTACCAGGCTATATATAAATAGATAAATAAAACAAGTTTAAAACTTTGTCTTTTTTATAATTTCAAGAACTTCTTTCCAGTTTTTAGCTTTTTTTAAGTCTTTTGGAATTTTATCTTTTGACCAAGGATAACTGTTATTATAATCCAAAACAATTGCTTTTATTCCGTGATTATAACAATCTAAACAATAATCTGCTCTATCATCAATAATTAAAGAAATACCTTGTTCTTTACAGATTTGTCCTTTTGTTTTCTTGAAGTCTCCTTCTTTTCTATATTGTCCAAATATTATTTTTTTAAAAAGTCCGGGAAAGTGATGAGCAATCCAAATTCTTGTTGTTTTTTTAGCACTTTTAGTTCTTGCTGTAACCAAGTAAAGATCAAAATCTTTTGCAAGTTTTTTAATAGCTGGAATTGCACCAGGCATTGGCTTAAATTTACTAACGTCTTGTTTGTTTATTGTTTTTCTAATATATCTGTATAATGTAAGTTCTTCTTCAAAAGAAAAGTCCTTAATAGAATGATATCCTCTAAATGCAGGATATTTCTTGTCTTTTAGCATTTCCTTAATAAGTAGTTCAACTGTTGGAACTAATGTGTCATCAAGATCAATTGCGATTTTTATTTTTTTCATTGTAAGATCATTTCCACATCTTTTGTGCAAGTATTCCAGAATATTTATATTTTTCAATAAGTGGAGAGTTTTTAATTTTGTTTTCTTGATGTTGTTTTAAGGTTTTTGAAATCTTATCAGATAAATATTTTTTACATTCTCCGCAAAGTATCTTTCCTGATTTACAATCTTTTTTTCTTTGTTCTAGTTTTTCATCACTATCTTCAAACAAGATTTCTAACCAGGAATAAACAACACAAATTTCAGTATTTCCACCTTTTTTTCTTTGTTCTTCTAAAGTTGGTTGTCCACCAGAGAAAGCATATTTGTTTATTTTCTTTTCTATAGTTTTAGAGTCATCATCTAAAAATATTGCTGTATCTCCAACTGAACTTGACATCTTTCCTTCAAGTCCTTGAAGTGGTGGTAGTAGCTTATTGTGTACTGCTACAACTTTCTTATATCCAAGCTTTTCAGCAACATCTCTTTGTATTCTCCAGTAAGGGTCTTGATCAATTCCAGCAGGTATCAAACAGTTTTTATTTTCAAAAGTTGTTGGAACAATTTGAACAGCAGGATAGAAGAATTGGCCTAAGTTACTTTCATTATTAAATCCAAAGACCGCTTTTGCTGTTGAAAAGTTAATTTTTTTTGAAAATTTTAAAGCAACAGGATAAAGTTTAGAAATATATTCAATATCAGAAAAGAAAAAAGTCTTATCTGGATTTAATCCAATAGCTGAAATATCTAAAAAATTATCTTTTGCTGTCTTTTCCATTTCTTCAAATGTTAATTTGTCTTTAAATACAAATTTTTCGTCATCTGCCATTGCGATGTAAACATTACAATCAAATTCGTCTTGAAACCATTTAGATATCATGAAAGGGATAAGATGTCCAATGTGCATCTTTCCAGAAGGGCCTCTGCCAGTATATATGAAAAAATTATTTTTATCAATATTATCAATGATCTTTTCTAGATCTCTATGAGAATAAATAAATCCTCTTCTAAAGAAAGCAGATAATCTTTTCGACTTTGTTTTGTTCTTAAGTTTTTCAAGTAATTGTTTATCAATAGCAGTTGTTCCAAATTGTTTAATTAGTTTTTGGTAATCAACTTTTCCTTCAATTTCCCAAGGCGTAACTTTGAAGTTTTCTTCGCTCATTATTATTCACATTTAATATAATATATTTATAAGGAAAGATATTAAAAGCCTTGCTGGGGGGTACATCATTTACAAAGTTTATATCTTTTTAATGTTTGATAAATCTTGCCTGTTGTTTTAATATAATTATCTTTACTAAACTCAACACAGTCTCCTAGAATAAGATGCAATTTTTCAGAAACTTCTCTAATATAATATATTCCTTTTGAAAAAATAAAAAAGAAAAATAAATCTTTAGATATTTTTTCCAAATCTTTTAATTTAAGTTTTGTATTAATCATAAAGTATCCTTTTTCTGAACCAGAGTATAATAATTGCAATTCTGTTCTTTGAGGTAATACACTTTTTAGTTTAAAATTATTATTTAGTTTTGGTTTTGTCTGATAATCCTTGTCCTTTGTAATTAATTTTTTCTTTTCTAAAAATAGAATACATTTTTGTGTCTCAGAATCTATTTCTTCTTTTGTGTGTCTTGGATGTAATTTTATAAGATAACCAATTATTTCTTCTGTAGTAAAATATCCATCAAACAGATGAATAAGATCTAGATAAATATCCATATATTGATTATCTAATTCAAAGATTGCATTTACAAGATTTTCAAGAGTAATATTTTGTGAAATAGAATAAATATCTAATGTTAGTCTTTTCTTTAGATCTTTAGTTTCAGGTATACAATCTTTAAAGCATTCAACTAATGAAAATAAAATGTTTTGATTAGAACCAGGACATTGATTTTTAGTTATTTGATAATCAATTTTAACGTAATCCAATAAATTTAATACATCAATTAGATTTTTGTTATTTTTACATTCAGGTATTATCTTAAATTTTAAATTTAGTTTATTTTTTATTTGAGAAATAATCTTTATCTTATTTTGCAATTCAATTTTATTTTTTTCATTTAAATTAAAAAGGCAAATTATTTCCACACACCCGGTTTTAGGTAAAATCTCTAGATTTTTAGATATCATGTCCTCAAAGGAGAGTTCAATTCTATATGATATCTCAGATAATAGATCAAAATCAAAATCTGCTGTATAATTAAAAAAATAAAAAAAATCAAGTCCCGGATGTTTATAAGTTTCTATATGATTAGAAAAACACACTAAATCTTGGACAACACACAAGTCAAATTTTTCCTTGACTATATTGTATAAATTAAAAGAACTTTCTGGCAATTTAATCTTTAGATTTTTAAGATATTTTTTGAAATCTTTACAAATGGTTTTTTCTTTGTCCTTAATATCATAAACAAAGAGGTTTTGACAATCTTTATTTTCCTTATTAGATATGGTTATTATTTTTGTGTCTGGAATTGTTTCTTTAATTTTTTGTACGATTCTATAATAATTATTAAGATAGTCTTCTCCAAGTTCTTTAAAGAAAGAAATATCCATTATTATTATTTCTGGTTTCTTGGAAATAATTTCAGAAAAAGCAAAAGAATCAAGATATAAGAAATCAAAAGCAAAAGAAGAAGATAGAAAAAATGGGATGCTAGAGAATAGCAATTCTTTCTTTTGTTTATTTTTTCTGTTAGGTTTTTTGTTCTTTTCTATTTCCACATTCGGGGGGAGAAGTGGATGATTTGGGAATGCTACAAAAAGCACATTCATACAAGGTCTTTTTAAGTTATTACCTTTTTATAGATAATTTGTGAATTTGCTACTATTTATAACATTCTCACAAAAATTTTGTGAAATCGCTAGATTTATATAGTTTTTTGACAATAAAACAAATATATGCAAGAAATAGACAATTTTGATCTAAAAATACTAGCAGAATTAGAGAAGGATTCACGGCAACCTTTATCTAACATAGGAAAAAAAATAAGAACCTCTCAACAGGTTATGAGCTATAGGTTGCAAAGTCTTGAAAAGAATAAAGTAATCTTAGGTTATTACACAGTAATTAATTTTGTAAAGCTAGGGTATACAAGTTATAGAACAATGATAAAGTTAACAAATATTTCTCCAAAGGTTCAAGACACGATTATTGATTTTTTAAAAAATAATAGAAATATTTCCTATTTAGCAGAAAGCACAGGACAATGGGATTTGATAATTGATTTTATGGGAAAGAACATTGTACAATATTATTGTTTTTTAAAAGAATTAAAAAATAAATATCCAGAAAACATAAAAGACATAGATGTTTTAACAACTCTTGAAAACATTTATTTTGGAAGAGATTATTTTACAAACAAATACAGAGAAATAAAAACAAAGTCTTTTATTTGTTCTGAAGACTTAATTGTTCAAAAGCTTGATAAAACAGATTTAAAGATTCTGTCAATAATTTCTCAAGATACAAGACTTGGTTCTGTAGAGATTTCTAAACTAATTAATGCTTCTCCAAATAAAGTAATCTATAGATTAAAACATCTTCAAGATAGAAACATAATTGAAGGTTATAAGGTGCATATTAATTTAGAAGCCATGGGAAGGCAAGCTTACAAATCTCTAATTAAGTTTAATACAATAACAGAAGATAAAGAAAATGAATTGATTGATTTTTTACAAAACAATCTTTGTGTTTATGATATAACAAAAGTAATAGGTTATTGGGATTTTGAAATTGATTACGAGATAAAAAACAATGATGAAATGGTTTTATTTACTAGAAACATTAGAGAAAAATTTAACGATATAATAAAAGAGTTTGAAACCACAAGAATTTACAAAGAACATATCTTTAATTATTTTCCAGGGGATCTATTAGAGCAAGAAGTTCAAAAAATAAATCTTATTTCTAAGAAACCAAAAACAAAAATTAAAGATATCAGAAAGATATCAAAATGATATCTATTTTTATTTCTTTATTTTCTTAAATATTTAGTGAAATGATTATGAAAAAAGAAACAGAAATTGAATTTATTGTAAGGCTTAAAGGAAAGCAAGCGAAATATCTTTCAGATTTTGTTGATCAAGGATATTATGCAACCAAAAGCGAAGTAGTTAGAGCAGGAATATTAGAATTAGCTCACAAGCACAAAGTTGAAGAAAAACCAAGTAAAGAAGAAGTAATACTTGTTAACAAAGCAATAGCTAGAGAAATGGATAAAGTTAAATCAGGAAAAAAGAAAACCTATACAGAAGAAGAGTTTTATAAATTAAATCCAGATTTACTTGATTAAATATGTTAGATATAATTTTTGAAGAAGATTTTCATAAAGATATAAAAGATTTGGATAAAACAATTAGAAAAGAAATACAAAATCATTTATTAAAAATTAGAGACGAAGGAATGTCGAGGAAACATTTTCATTATGGTCTTCCGTATTTCATAGAAAGAGTAGGATATTCTTGTAGAATTATTTACCAAATTAATGATAATAAAATATATATTTTAAAATTTTTAAAAAGTCATAAAGAATATGAAAAATGGTATAAGAAATGAATAAAAAAGCGCAAGAACTTTTAGGTAAAGCAATAGAAAGGGATATGGAGGAAATCAAGCAAGGTAAATCTAAATTATATTCTGAAAAGGAATTTCAAAAAATGTTTTCTTATCTTAAAAAATCAGATATTATTTTTTAAAGAAGTTTTCAATTTCTTCTTTAGAGTCTTTGCTTATTAAAAATTGCATATCTTTTGAAAAGCATTTTCTATAGTTTTCCCATCTAAAGCGAGCATCAATAAAAACAATAACTCCTTTGTCTGTGTCTGTTCTAATAACTCTTCCAGCACTTTGTATTACTTTTTGAATTGCAGGTTGAATATAAGCATAGTTCCATCCATTCTTAAACTTGATTTCGTAATAGTCAATTTTAGCTTTTGTTTCAATCTCCATTCTTGCAAGAGGAATTCCAACAATTATCGCTCCAATCAAAAACTCTCCAGGAAGATCAATTCCTTCTGATGCTTTTCCCCCCATGACTGCAAATAAAACACCTCCAAATCTTTTAGAATGTTTTTTAAAATCCAAAATCATTTCTTCAAAGTCGTGGCTATCCATTTTTTCTTCTTGAATTATTTTTGGTTTGTTAATGGTTTTAAGTAATGGCAAAATATCGTTCATCACTTCAAAAGAAGGAAAGAACACAACACAGTTTCCAGGAATTGCATTAATGCATTTTTCGACATGTCCAGCAATCTTCTTATACTCTATATCATTTCTTTGTGTAAACTTAGTTGAAGAATCAGTTATTAAAAGATTAAGTCTTTTTTCTTTTTCAAAAGGGGTTGGGTATTCTTTTGTTATTGTTGTACTTTTTGGTAACCCCAGAATGTCTTGATACATTGTAAGAGGGGTTAAAGTTGCAGACATAAGAACAGAAGAATAACAACTTTCAAATGTTTTTTTTGTAATTGGAGAAACATCAAGTGCATTATATTTAACACTAATTACATTTCTTTCTTTTCTAATAAAACGAATATGTGCATCTTTCTCTTTAATCCATTCTTCTAAGAATAAACCCACAGCAATTAAAGCAGAACTACTTTCTTTAAGTTCTTCAATATATTTAAGCCCAGACTCATCAAGTTCTTCAATAAAAGAAATAATGTCGTCTCTTATTTCTTTAATTAATATTTCGTCTTTTTCAATTTTATCTTCTTTTATTTTTTCTAGTTTCTTTTCTGCAATTCTTTCAATATAATCAAGTTGTTTTTCTAAAACATTTTTAAGTTTATTATTTTTAATATCTTTTGCTTCTTTGATTGCTTTGTGGAGCATGTTAGTATTAAGAGATTTAGATATTAATTTTAACAAACGCTCTTCAAGATTATGTGCTTCATCAATAACAATTATGCATTCATCAAGAGTAATTCCAATCTCATTAAGTGTTGATTCCATAACTTTGCTAGAAAAAACATGATAATAATCTGCAATAACAACTCTACAACTTTTAGCATAAATTTTTGCAAGTTCATAAGCACAAACTGGTTGTCTTTCTCCGGATGGACTTTTTAGGTCTTCTGCAATTTTTTTAATTTCTAAATGGGTCAAGACTTCTTTTTCTGATAATTTTTTTTCTAGAGTGTATGCTAAAAGATCTCTTTGTCCTTTGTTTGAGGGTCTAATATTTTCAAAGAAAGGGCATTGTTTTTTCTTGCAAGCCATTAAGCAAATTTCATAAAAGTTAGAATCAGTTCTAGAGATGACAGGTTCAATACACATGTTTTTCTTTCCAACAAAATCAATTGCTTTTATCTTAAGATTATATTTATCATTTAAGTCTTCAATCACTTCAAGAGCAATCTTATGTTGAGAGATCTTTGGGGTCAAAAAAAGAACCTTTAGATTTTTCTCCATAGCAAGAGTAATGGCTGCCGAAAGAGCTGAGTCAGTTTTTCCAGTCCCTGTCGGGGCATGTACAAGTATATTCTTCCCAAGAACAATAGACTCATAAATATCCCTAATCATTTCCTTTTGTCCTTTTCTAAAAGAGTCGTGTCT
>ENA-UOWG01001258-UOWG01001258.1-activated-sludge-metagenome-genome-assembly--contig:-NODE-1258-length-26207-cov-6.735584_pt1 | contig 26207 bp, 27 predicted proteins | sample MGYA00238147_ERZ761563 | MGnify/ENA primary metagenome ERZ761563 (study PRJEB28884, sample SAMN05720216) | anaerobic digester metagenome | isolation source: active sludge of municipal... | reverse complement strand
CCGGCCATGAAAAATCCGGTAATTGCTGAAAGGACAACAGCAAGCGATAGTTTGTATTTAATCAGATCGCCAAATAAGGAAAGCCTGTGCATAGAATTACTTTTCTTGTGCGAGGGTCTTCAGGTAATCGGTAATTGTATTTATATCTTCTTCTTTGAGGACATCTTTATACGACTTCATTAAGCCTTTGGCAAATCCGTTAACCACCTCTGAGTCAGGCTCGTATATTGAATTATGAATATACTTTTCATCAGCTTTTACAGTTTTTTGTTCTTTTCCTGAAAGGACAATGCGGTCAGAACCGAAAAGACCTTTAAACGAAGGACCCACAAGCTTTGTTCCGTCAATTGAATGACAGGCAATGCAGCCAGTATTCCTTAGCAACAGATAACCATCTGGTTCTGGCACAGCGGCTGAAGCTTTATAATCATTGAACCATGTGTCATAATCTGTCTGTTCCAGAATTTTTGCTTTTGCCAACATTGATGAATGCAGTAGTCCGCAATACTCGGTGCACAAAATTTCATATTCACCAACCTGTGTTGGTATGAACCAGAGATAAGTATCATACCCGGGTATAACGTCCTCCTTTACCCTGAATGCCGGTATAAACAGACTGTGATTAACATCTTCCGATTTCAGATTGACCCTTACAGGCTTGTTAACAGGGAGATACAGATCTGCTGTTTTTATCCCGTTGCCATAATCAAATTCCCATTCCCACATCCGTCCTATTGCCTGAACAACCATGGCATCCGCCGGCGGTTTTCTCATAGGAGCGAATCCTGACCAGCCGAAATAGAACATTATCATCACTATTACCAACGGTACTGTGGTCCAAATAATTTCAAGGGTTACACTTCCCGTAAACTGCCGTGCCGGTTTACCTTTTTTTCTGGAGAAATGTATGACTGTCCAGATCATAAAAGCCGTGATGCCAATAATAAAGAAACCGGCTATGGAAAATATGAGTAAGAAAGCCTTATCTACCCCTTCTGCAAGATTTGATGCTCCTGTAAACATATCTTTTACCTTAAGTAGTAATCAATAAATGTAATAACTATAACTGCTGCAAACAAAACGAAAACTCCGCTAACCATGGCCTTTATGAACAGGCTCTCGTGCTTGACATGCATAAAATTGATAATAACAGTGGCCACCTTAATGCTGGCAATAAGCAAAGCCACCCCTACAGTAAAGGCTCCGAAATGCCATTCAGTGGCTGCTACAGATATGGCAGTGAGTGCCAGTAATGCAATAAGTACTACTGCATGGGAAGTATAGCTTGAAATGTGTGATCCTTCGTTTTTCATAGAGCTGCTCTTCTAAGTTATAAGGTAAAGTAAAGGGAAAAGGAAGATCCAGATCAGGTCAACAAGATGCCAGTAGAGGCCGGAGTTTTCAAGGTGAAGATAATGATTACTGCTGACTGTTCCATTCTTGATTTTCACAATGTTAATAAGCAGGAGAATCATTCCGATAAGCACATGGAGGGCATGAAGGCCTGTCATCATGTAATAAAGCCCGAAAAACAGGAGCTCCCCCTGAGGGAGATTCTTCAGCACTTCAGAACCTGGATAAATCTTAAACTCAAATTTATGCGACCATTCGAAATACTTGTTCATCATAAACAGGCCTGCAAGCAGAACAGTGAGGCCTACAAGAAAAAGGGCCAGTTTCTTATCATCCTTCTGAATTGCAGTTATTGACATCGCCACAGTCATACTGCTCACAAGGAGGAATACGGTATTAAGCGTGCCTATAAATGTATTCAGTTCTTCTGCAGCATGATGAAAATCAGCAGAGTACTTAGCCCTGAAAACAGCATAAACAAGGAATAATCCTCCAAAAAGGAAAAGCTCGGTAAAGAGAAAGATCCACATACCCAGTTTTCCTGTTTCGCTGTCAATACGTTCGTTATGAATAGCCTGCACAGACATATTTTTACTATTTGTTACCGGTACTTTCACCAAAAAAATACGGATGATTCTTTATTTGGGGTATTTCTTCAAAATTCTCATGTGAAGGAGGAGAGGGGATCTGCCATTCGAGAGTAACTCCTTTCCATGGATTGGAAGGAGCCGGAGCCCCTTTCTTTGCATGATAAACAAGATTGTAAACCATTATTATCAGGCCGATAAATAAAATAAATCCGCCAATTGTGGATAACTGGTGACCTGTCTGAAACTGAGGCAGATAATCAAAATATCTTCTTGGCATTCCCTGAAGTCCGATTATAAACTGAGGGAAATAAAGAAGGTTAAACCCGATGAAGATTACAATGCTTCCTGCATAAGCAAGAGTATTGTTGTACATTTTTCCGAATATTTTCGGGAACCAGTAATGCAGTCCCGCAAAAAAGGCGAATCCCATTCCGCCGAAAATTATATAATGAAAATGGGCAACAACAAAAGCAGTATCATGAGCCTGTACATCGGTAGCAACTGAACCAAGAGTAAGGCCTGTGAATCCGCCGATCATAAAAAGGAAAATAAAGAAAATGGCGTACAAAAGAGGCGGTTTAAGGTCAATTGATCCTCCGTACATAGTGGATATCCAGTTAAAGACTTTTATTGCACTGGGCACAGCTACAATGAAGGTAAGGAAGGAAAAAAACCAGCGGGAGCCATAACTTATTCCTGCGGTGAACATGTGATGTCCCCAGACAAAATATCCCACAAAGGCAATTGCGAGGCTCGAAAACAGAATTGCCGTATATCCGAAGACCGGCTTCTGGCTGAATGTGGGAAAGATCTCTGTAACTATTCCCATGCCCGGCAAAATCATTATGTACACTGCAGGGTGTGAATAAATCCAGAAGAGATGCTGGAAGAGCACCGGATCTCCTCCGAGTGCGGGATCGAAAAAACCAATTTTCAAAACCCTTTCAGCTATTACCATCAGCAGGGTAATGCCTACTATAGGAGTAGCGAGCACCTGGATCCATCCTGTGGCATACAGAGACCATGGGAAGAGCGGCATCCTGAACCATCCCATACCCGGAGCCCTCATCCTGTGCATCGTAACAATGAAGTTAAGCCCGGTAAGAATTGAGGAAAATCCCAGGATAAAAGCAGCAACAAGCGCATATATAACATTGGTGGATGATTCGGCACTATAGGGAACATAAAATGTCCAGCCGGTATCGGGAGAACCTTCTCCTATGAACTGAGAAAGAACGCCGAAGATGGCCCCAATTATAAACAGATACCAGGAAAACAGGTTAAGCTTCGGAAATGCAACATCTTTTGCGCCAATCATTATGGGCAGGAAAAAGTTTCCGAAAATTGCAGGCAGCGCCGGAATAACAATAATGAATATCATTATGATGCCATGTATAGTAAACATCCCGTTATAGGTCTGGGCATCCATTATCGTCTCTCCCGGCTTGAAAAGTTCAATCCTCATCAGCAGGCCAAGAATAACTCCAACGAAGAAGAAAATCATAATGCTGTACAGATACAGGAGTGCTATTTTTTTATGATCGGTGGTTAGCAGCCACGAGAGAATACCCTTGTATTTTCCTTTGTGTTCAAGGAAACTAACATGTGATCCGTTTTCAGAAGCATTCATAGATCGGATTATTTCAGTTTATTTTCTTTTTAATAATGAGTATTATGAAGATAATCAGGGCGATAACAATAATAAAAGATCCAAGGATCCTTGTAATCTGAATAGTATAAGTTTTACTGGCAGGATTGTACGCGAAGCAGTACTCAAGGATCCTGTTAATAGTCGGCCGTGCTATGCCCTTTTGTGCTTCAATTATTGCCATTTTAAGATCAAAGGGAAGGAAGGACAGACCGTACAGATATCGTGTTATTTTTCCCTGAGGGCTCAGTATTATGATAGCGGAAGCATGTGCAAAATCAAGCCCCTGGGCTTTGTATTTATATCCGACTGCATCTGTTATTGTTGTAATATTTTCCTGAATACCTGTCAGGTACATCCAGTGTTTCTGGTTTTCCTTGCTGATTTTCTGTACGAAGTTTACTTTCTTTTCCCGGGCTTTTTCGGGAGTGTCCTTTGTATTAAAACTTATTGTAATTATCTGATAATCTGTTCCAAGCTGCAGGTCTGTCTTGCTTATGACATCTGCAACGCCATCCATTAAGGGACTGCAGAGATTCGGACAATCAAAATATACAAACAGCAGAATTGTGGGTTTATTTATCAGCTGCCTTAAGGTAACAGTATCATTCTGCTCATTCAGAAACCAGGTATCCAGAGGTATTGTATCTCCAAGCGCTTCTATTATACCAACCTCAATAACTTTACCCTGTGTATCAGATTTCACCATTTCCTGGGCGCAAAGCCTGAATGACACAAGAGAAATAATTATAATAAATCCTAATTTTTTCATTCTTTAATATTTTTCATTTCTGGTTTTCTTCTGAATAAATTCCTGCAATCATTAATGAACCTCCCATGAGCGATATATCCTTCAGCAGGGCTATCAATGTAACAGTCTGTTCGTTGCCGTTTATAAGGTGAGGTATATGGATTGTCAGAATAAAGAGGCAAAGCAGTATGGCAAGGATTATAGTAGAAATTTTGATAAATTTTTTGACTATTATACTGATACTTACTGCAATAAGCATCAATCCTGTAAGGATTATTGTATATGCTCCAAGCGGGATGAAAGATGTGATAAGTCCGAGGTAATAATCAAGCATGATAAAATGATTAATCCCGAAGATCGCAAATGGAAGTGCAAACAAAATCCTTCCGACAGCTGTGATATTTTTCATAATTGGCCGGTTTAAATATAAATCCTAGTTATTCTGTTTTTCTGATTCAGCTGATTCAATATATTTCCCTGTTATATAAATGTCCCTTATTTTCAGCAGGACAATGATTATGAAACTCCATGCAATAAGAACTCCAAGAATATAGGACAGCATTATCCACAAGGGGGCTTTCGAAGCCTTGTTCCACATTGCCCTTTCCTTAACCAGGCTTACGGGGTAGGTCCTGATTCCTGCAGCAAGAACAGTATCTTTCGAAGCTGTGCCGAAAGTATCCTCATCAACAAATCTGGCGCTGACAGTAACATTACCAAGAGAGTCTCCGTTAAGCTTCAGCGGTATTTTAAACACAGCCTTTCCTGTTTTGTCGGTTATCTTTTCTTCATCAACAGCCTGATGCCCGAAGGTTCTGTGAATGAAAATCCTCACTCCTGCATCGGTAACAGGGACCCTTCCGGTTTCCCTGTCGGCCCATGCTGTTAAAATAAAAGTACTGTCAGGCTCATTCAGAGCCAGAGTCATGTTTATTGTAGCACCCGGATAAGCTGATGAAGAAATGACAGCCCTGAACTGCTGTTTGTAGGATTTATTAAAGCTTCTTATGTATGAAACTACCTGCCAGAGCTCATCACTTGTAAGCACACTTCTGAAAGACGGCATCTGGCCTCTTCCGGATTGTACTTTATAAAACATCTCGCCATCACTGTTATGCTGTATTTTATCCGTAGCAGGGTCCCCGGGAGGAGGGACAAGATTCAGATAATTTGATTTGCCCGGAGTTCCGTGACACGACATGCAGTTAAGGTTATAAATCTTTTGACCTGAACTTCTCGTGTTATCATCGAAAGGGAAGGTGCTTAAACGGCCTTTCCTGTCATCGGGAACAACCCATTCCTGTGCCTTCATGTTCACAGATAAAAGCTGCAGGATTATAAGTATTGCAAGGATCTTCCTCATAAAATTTAATTATTGTTTATTCTCTTCTCCTTTGGCAGAGGCTTCTTCCTCAGCAAGCTCCCATACAGGCAATACAGGGAATAGCTTTGAGAGAACAGTGATTATCATAAGCACAAGAATTAATGATCCGAAAGTTACTGCGGTCTCAATTACAGTAGGTTTGTAAACCATCCATTCAATTGGAACGTTCTGAACGGGCAGATAGGGATGTTCCTGGGGTGGGACAACAATTATATAACGCTTGAACCATGAGGCAGTAAGAACAACAGCTGATATCAGAAGCAGCGGCAAAGGACGTCGCATTCTTTTTATCAGAAGCAGGATTACAGGAATAACAAGTCCCAGCAACTGCACACTCCAGAACAGCATGGCATGGTGGCCAGTCAGCAATTCCCGGAGATGTATTGCATCATGAGTTTTCAGCTTGTAGGCAGGAACAAGAAATTCATTGATGTTGAAATAGATATAAATAATTGATACGAGGGCAAGCACTCTTCCTATTTTTTCAAAATGATCGTTTGTAAGGTATCTGCTTAGCCTGTAGTTTTCGCGGTAGAAATACATAGCAATAATTACCGCAGCTGTTCCGGAAACAAAAGCTCCTGAAATAAAATATGGTCCGAATATTGTACTGTCCCAGCCTGCACGCGGTGTAAGGGCAAAAAGCCACGAAGTAACAGTGTGAATTGCAAAGGCAAGGGGTACAATCAGTATAAGTAAGATTCTCATTGCCTGGTGCATTATTTTAACCTGCCGATCGTGATTGATCCAGTTAACAGACAATAACTCATAGGCTTTGATCAGAAAGCCGGGTCTTCCATTGAGGCGTGTTTTTGCAATTGCCAGATCAGGAATCAGAGGGATAAACCAAAGCATAAGGCTTACAAAAAAGTAAGTTGTCACTACTGTAACATCCCACAGAATCGGTGACTGAAAGCGGCCAAACATGAAGACATAGGGAAGACGGTCGGGGCGACCCATGTCTGAAACTATTACAAGGCCTGCAATAGCTGCAAAGGCAACGGCAATTATCTCAGCTATCCTGGCTATCGGCCTGATCCATTTTACTCCTGCCAGACCAAGTACTGAGCTGATTAGCATTCCGACAAGGCTTGTTGCGACAAAAAAGACAAAAGTGGCAATATACATTCCCCAGCTTGTTGCGTCCCTGAGGCCGGTAACACCAAGACCTTTTTTCAACTGTATTGTATAGGCGAATACACAGGCGGCAAGGGCCAGTGCAAGTATCCCCATCCAGATTATAAATCCTTTATTGATCCTTACATTTCTCAGGATGTCGGAAGAAACTGATTCCAGTTTTTCCCGGTAAATATCTGTATTATAAATTGATCGGGCCATCTGTCACAGTTTTAGGTAGTTTCTTCCCTGTATTCTTTCTTTTCTCCCTCACGGAATTCGAAAATCCTGTTTTTTGGTGGTAAGTAATAAACTCTGGGCTTTGTTCCGAGTTCTTCCATAAGACGGTAAGCACCATTATCTTCAAGCAGTTCGTTAAGGCTTACAGTCTCTTTTGTAGTCCCGTTTGTCACGGCATTTTCATTCTCATCACCAAAATAGAATACCCCATTCGGGCAGGCAGAAACACAGTAAGGAAGCGAATTTTCCCTTACCCTGTCAGCGCTGAAAAGGCATTTTGAAATTGTACCCTTTTTTTGCGGGACGTTTAGTTCAATATTGTAGGCCTTCTCCTTATCGGCTTCTGCATTCATTGGTTCCTGCCAGTGGAACATTCGTGCAGAGTAAGGACAGGCTGCCATACAGAACCTGCAGCCGATACATCTTTCATTATCTATCAGAACAATACCGTCCTGTCTTTTAAATGTTGCATCAACAGGGCAGACAGATACGCAGGGCGGATTATCGCAGTGCTGGCATGGTTTGGGCATGTAGAATTTCGGAGTATTAACCGATTCCTGCATTTCAAGGGTGTTTATATGATATTCATAAGGCCTCAGGTGATGAGCAGCCTGGCATGCATTTACGCATTTCCTTGCATTGCGGCATCTTGATAGGTCGATAACCATAACCCATTTTTTGCCCTTTATTCCTTCTCTTCCCTGTGTCTGAAGGACTTTTAGTTCCCTTTTAATATCCTTTACCTCCTCAACAGGTACTTCAACAAGCCGGTTGTCGTCAGTAAGTACCCTGACAGTTCCCCTGGAGTGTTTTTTCTTTTCAAACTGGTAGCCTGAGTAAACAGCCGCAGCTCCTGCAACAGACGCTGCACCAACAAGGCCAACCTTTTTCAGAAAGTCCCGCCTGGAGGATTCCAGGGCATCATCTATTTTCTGATCTTCAGTATCCTTCAGCTTATTTTCGTCATTCATATATATTGTTTTGAAAGAAAGGTCTTTAGCTGAACAAACAGGTATTATTTATTAGCAGGAATAAAGCCCTGTACAACATAACCTGATCCGGTTATTGCCTGCCTTATACCTGCTGTGTCAGCAACTGGAGTAACATATTCCACTATTGCTTTTCCGTCAGTGAATGTTGCTTTTACAGATTTAATTCCTTCAATTTTACCCACGCTTCTCTGTATCGTTTGTTCACAACCGGTGCAGGTCATCCCTCCGATTTTTACTTCAATGAATGAAGAAGTACCTGTTTCTGTAATTTTTTCTTTTTTGTTTCCTCCGCATGAAATTGTAAGCAGAGTCAGGGCAAAAAGAATCATGACTGAGATTAGATTTGTCTTTTTCATAATCATAATAGTTTAGGCCAGTGTTATTTTACTAACAATAAATGTATGAAATTATTGCTAACTGCTGAAATTTATGTCAAATAGCATAGAAAAAAGAAAAATAATAAGATCAATGAACAATTTTTCTGTAAATTTTGTTTAAGAATAAAAAAAGCAAGATGAAACAAAAGAGCATTTTAAAGTCAATTTTTCTGGTAAGCATAGCATTTACAACATTTGCAGTAGCTTTTGCCAGTGAGCCTCAGAAAAGTCCTACCGGTCCTGAAGGAATTGTGCCGGCTGAATTTCCCGCACTGCCTTACGGATATGATGCACTTGAACCCTATATCGATGCTCGTACAATGGAAATCCATTACGATAAGCATCACAGGGCATATTACACAAATTTTGTAAATGCAATTAAGGGAACAGCAATCGAGAAGAGTACTGTTTCAGATATTTTTTCCGGCATTTCAAAGCAAAGCGATGCTGTAAGAAACAACGGTGGAGGATATTATAACCACCTGATATTCTGGCAGAACCTTGGCAAGCCCGGGACAAGTCCATCAAAGGAGCTTTCAGATGCAATAAATTCGACATTTGGTTCATTTGAAAAATTCAGGGAAACTTTCAGCAATGCTGCAAAGACAAGGTTTGGAAGCGGCTGGGCATGGCTTTATGTAACTTCAGAAAAGAAACTTGCTGTAGGAAGCACACCCAACCAGGATAATCCTTTAATGGATATTTCACCTGTAAAGGGAACTCCGGTTCTGGCGCTTGACGTATGGGAACATGCTTATTATCTGAAATATCAGAATAAGCGGGCTGATTATGTTGAGGCTTTCTGGAATGTTGTTAACTGGGACGAAGTCAGCCGACGCTATAAAGAAGCAGTTAAATAACTATTGACCGATATAAAAGAAAAAGGGTGCAATTTACGGCACCCTTTTTTTCTATGTGTACAGGAATCTTTTTATCTTGAGTGTAGCAGTTTTCTGGAAAGGAACAGGTTGCAGTACAACCTTGTTAATCTGGCTGAATTTATTTACATGTGAATTAACATAATCCTTTAATTCTGCCAGAAGTTCATCCATTTTTACTTCCAGTTTTTCCGACATGTCATCCCTGAGGTTGTTGTATTTCTTTTCAAGTTCCTCCATATTCAGGTGCACCATTGCTACAAGTTTGCCTTTCTGCTGGACAACAAGTGATTCAACAACGAAGCGGAAGTTGTTTATAACAGATTCTATTTCCTCTGGATAAATATTTTCACCGCTCGCGCCAACAATCATGTTTTTCAATCTGCCCTTAATAAAAAGGTTGTTGTTTTTGTCTAGTACTCCAAGGTCGCCTGTTTTAAACCAGCCATCAGCCGTAAGTACTTCTGCTGTCATTTCAGGTTCCTTGTAATAGCCCTTCATCACAGTCGGTCCTTTTGCCCAGATTTCACCTTCTCCGGTTTTCCTGTCAGGATTATTAACAATAAGTTCTATATCCTCAATTTTCGGACCTGTGGATTCAAATACCGAACGGCTTGGAGGAGCTCCTGCAAGAAGTGGAGCTGTTTCCGTGAGGCCATAGCCTATTGCATAGGGAAAGTGCGCTTCAATCAGGAATTTCTCAACATTACGGTTCAGCTTTGCTCCACCAATTCCGAAGAATTTAAGATTTCCTCCGAATGTTACTTTAAGTTTTCTACCGGCAGCCTTGTTGAGCAGTTTTCTGAGAGGTGGCAACTTATATAGTATTTTCAGGATTAATTTTTCCTGGAACGCAGGTAATATCTTATTGAAATATATTTTTTCCATTATAAGCGGAACTGTCAGCATCATTGTGGGTTTTACCTCGGCAAGAGCCGGCAGCAGCACTGTAGGGGTTGGTGGTTTCCGCAGGTAGTACACGCAGGACCCTCCCAGTATCGGAAGGATCAGTCCGAGTGTGTTTTCGTAGGTGTGTGATAAGGGTAGTACTGAAAGAAAACGGTCGGTTTCATCAATCCATTGTATTCTTCTGCCTTTCATGGCATTGAAGGTAATATTCTTGTGAGAGAGCATTACGCCTTTCGATCTGCCTGTAGTTCCGGAAGTGTATATAATTGATGCAAGGTCATCTTCCTCAACCTCATAATTTCCCAAAGGTTCGGCTGACGGATCATATTCCGGGACAAAAGAACCAGTGCGGTTTACAGTAAAGTCTTCAATCTGAATTATTATGCTTAGGTTTTCTGAACTGTAACCTTCAATCCTGTTTAGAAGTGAGTATGAAATAAATATTGCCTTGCTTTCGGAATGGTCAAGGACATTTCTTACCTCAGTGACTGAAAAATCAGGTAGTATTGGAACAGCTACAGCACCCATGAAGGTAACAGCAAAATATGTGATACCCCAGTTTGGCATATTTGTGCTGAGTATGGCAACTTTGTCTCCTTTTTTTATACCGTTCTTTTCAAGAAGGGCCATAACTGCTTTAATATCGGAGTATGCCTGGTTATAAGTCTTAGGTTCTTCCCCGACAAAGGCAAAGGCGTTTCTGTTACCATGCCGTCTTACAGTCTCGGTAAATTTTGCCGGAAATGTAAGTTTTGTAATGCTCTCCTCAGTATCTGTCATATTTCAACTATTCAGTTAAAAATAAAATGCAAAGTTAGATATTAATTGTTTGAATTCCTGATTTATGATGAATATTCTGCTTCAGGCAATGATTACTTTACAATTGATTGAACCATTTTTTACAGGAATGGTTACTTTTGTAAATTATTAAAAATCTCTCATTTATGGCATCATTTATCCGTGTTACAAAGGAGTTCAGGTTTGAAATGGCTCATGTTCTGTGGAATTATGACGGACCCTGCAGAAATGTACATGGCCATTCATACAGGCTCTTTGTAACACTACTTGGAACACCTTCTTCCGATTCTGAAAACCCAAAATTCGGAATGGTAATTGATTTTTCCGACCTTAAACAGATTGTTAAAAAGGAAATAGTGAATGTATTTGATCACTCTGTAGTTGTAAGCAATAAGCATGAACCGGAAAAAATCAGTATGTTCAGGAAACTTTTCGGGAATACCGTTATAGTTGATTATCAGCCGACATGTGAAAACCTTGTGGCTGATTTTGCCTCAAGGATAAAGCCCCTTTTGCCACGTGAGGCAGTGCTTCACAGCCTCAGACTATATGAAACAGCAACATCGTATGCAGAATGGCATTCAGAAGATAACAAATAATAAGATGACCGGAGAAAACACGAAAAAACTATTCCTGCTTGATGCTTATGCGCTGATATTCAGATCGTACTATGCCTTCATTAAGAATCCCAGAATTTCATCAAAGGGTTTAAACACCTCTGCTGTATTCGGTTTTCTTCTCACTCTTGATGAGGTGCTGAGGAAACAAAAGCCGACACATATTGCCGTTGTATTTGATACGCCAACGCCTACTTTCAGGCATGTGATGTACAAAGAATACAAGGCAAACAGGGATGAAACGCCGGAGGACATAAAAAAATCAGTTCCTTATATCAAAAAACTTCTCGAAGCCTACAGGATACCTGTTATAGCCTGCCCGGGTTATGAAGCTGATGATGTAATCGGAACTCTTGCCAGAAAAGCCTCCTCTGAGGGCTTTACAACATATATGATGACCCCTGATAAGGATTATGCCCAGCTTGTTTCTGAAAATGTTTTCATGTTCAAACCCTCCCGCAGCGGCAATGAATCTGTTTTATGGGGTATTCAGGAAATTAAAACTGAATTTTCTGTCGAAAGACCTGAACAGGTAATTGATGTTCTTGCGCTTATGGGAGACTCTTCAGATAATGTGCCGGGAGCGCCTGGCGTTGGCCCGAAGACGGCAATGAAGCTTGTTTCAGAATACGGAAGCGTGGAAGAAGTTTTCAGGAATACTGAAAAGCTTAAGGGAAAACTGAAGGATACAATTGAAAATAACAGGGAACTTATTGAGTTGTCGAAAAAGCTTGTAACAATAGAGCAGTATGTTCCTGTTGAACTCGATGAAAGTTCATTGGTTCTTGAAGTTCCTGATATTGAAAAACTTAAGATCCTGTTTGATGAGCTTGAATTCAGAACAGTTGCTTCCAAAATCCTTGGCGACATAGAAAGGCAGGGATCAGGAACAACAGTTGCGGCAACTCAGGCAAACCAGGAAGCAGTCTTGTTCCGGGATGAGGTACAGCAGGGTTCCCTGTTTGGAGGGGAGGAAATGGCTACAGCCCGTGCATTGAAAACAATTTCCGACACCAGTCATGATTACAGGCTTTTATCATCTGCTGAAGAAACGGAGGAATTTATTAAGAAAGCATTGCAACAGAAGGAAATATGTTTTGATACAGAAACAACAAATATTAATCCTCTTGAAGCCGAACTTGTCGCCATGTCTTTTTCCTGGGAGAAAGGGAAAGGGTATATGGTACACTTCCCTGTTTCACGGAAGGAAACAGAAGACCTTCTAAAGATTATCCGGCCCTTGCTTGAAAATGAATCTATCCTTAAAACAGGCCAGAATATTAAATATGACATCCAGGTGCTTCAGAATTATGGGATTGAGGTTAAAGGGCAGCTCTTTGATACAATGATTGCGCACTACCTGCTTCAGCCCGACATGAGGCATAATATGAATATACTTTCAGAAACCTACCTTTCATATTCCCCGGTACACATAGAATCGCTTATTGGTGAAAAAGGGCAGGGACAGAAGAATATGCGTGTTGTGCCTGCTGACAAGCTTCTCGAATATGCTGTGGAGGATGCTGATGTTACCTGGCAGCTTAAGGAGGTTTTCATGCCCGTAATTGCCGGGAAAGGTCTTTCAGAACTTGCATCGGAGATTGAAATGCCGTTGATACAGGTTCTGGCAGACATGGAGAGAGCCGGTGTTAAACTTAACCATGAGGATCTTAAAAACACCGCAACCGATCTCCGTAATGACATTCTGAAGCTCGAAAGTGAAATCTATGCTCTTGCAGGTGCGGAATTCAACATTTCGTCGCCTAAGCAGCTTGGTGATATTCTTTTCCTGAAGCTTAAGCTTGACGATAATGCACGGATGACCAAAACAAAACAGTTCACCACAAACGAAGAAATACTGCAGCGTCTTGTTGACAAGCATCCTATTGTAGAGAAAGTCCTCGAATACAGGGGGCTTAAGAAGCTTCTTTCAACCTATGTTGAAGCTCTTCCCGCCCTTGTAAGCAAAACAACAGGACGGATACATACATCGTTTAACCAGGCTGTTGCTGCTACAGGCAGGCTGAGTTCAAATAATCCCAATCTCCAGAATATTCCGGTAAGGGATGAACGGGGCAGGGAAATTCGTAAGGCATTTGTACCGGAGGAGGGTCATATCTTTCTTTCTGCAGATTATTCGCAGATAGAGCTGAGACTAATGGCTCATCTGAGCCGGGATAACAGCATGATAGCCGACTTTCTGTCAGGTAATGACATCCACGCAGCAACTGCATCAAAGATCTTCAATGTTGACATAAAGGATGTAACAAGGGAGATGAGGTCAAGGGCAAAGACCGCAAATTTCGGGATTATTTACGGTATATCATCTTATGGATTATCGGAAAGGCTTACAATAGCAAGAAAGGAGGCCAAGGAACTGATTGATGGCTACTTTGCATCATATCCCGGTGTAAAGGTGTACATGGATGAAAGCATAAGGAAGGCTCGTGAAAAAGGATTTGTTGAAACAATGTTCGGAAGGAAAAGATATCTTCCGGATATACATTCAAGGAATCAGGTTGTGAGAGGAAATGCGGAGAGAAACGCCATTAATGCTCCGATTCAGGGAACAGCAGCCGATATAATAAAAATAGCGATGGTGAATATTCACAAACGGCTTAAAGAAGAAAGATTCCTCTCGAAAATGATCTTGCAGGTTCATGATGAACTGATTTTTGAAACCGCTATTGATGAACTGGAGAGCCTTAAAGAACTTGTTATTTATGAAATGTCGAATGCCGTAAAGCTGAGTGTGCCGCTTAAGGTTGACTGGGGAACAGGAAAAAACTGGCTTGAAGCACATTAGGTGGTGAAGGGCATAAGGCGTCCCGATTGCTATCGGGAGGCTCAAAGAAGAATAAATTATTCTGATACAATGGATGTAAAAGTGATGTTTTTTGGCGTGCTTGCAGAAGTTACAGGAACGACTTTCCTTAATTATACAGGGGTAAAAACACTGTCTGATCTCCGGCAGAGGATAACAGACAGGCATCCTGAAATTGTTCATTATAATTACCGGATTGCTGTAAACAACCTGTTTACCGATGACGATTGTACATTGTCGGATGGTGATGAGGTGGCTTTTCTTCCGCCTTTTGCAGGAGGATGATAAATGAATAACTTTTTTGTTTAAGATGCATAAGTTTCTGTCAGAAGGACCACTTACAGCTGAGCAGCTTTCGCGTTTAATGAGTCTGATGAAGGACCGCTCAGATACGGGAGGACATTCACTCTTCATCGGCCAGGTAAGGGCTGATATTGTAAACAATAAATCTGTGACGGCGATTGAATACTCAGCCTATGAAAGCATGGTAAATGATGAGGCAGAAAGTATTATAGCACAGATCAGGACAGAGTTTTCTGATGTAAAGACTGTTGAAATACTGCATTCAACCGGAATTGTAAAAGCAGGTGAAGTCTCACTGGCAGTTATGGTTTCAGCAGGACACCGGCAGCAGGCAATTCAGGCCTGTTCCAAAACGGTGGAGCTGATAAAGGAAAGACTTCCTGTCTGGAAAAAGGAACTGCTTGAGGATAATTCCCATATATGGAGGGAAAACCGGGGATAAGGCTAATTTATTTCTGCTTTTCTACCTGATTTTGATGAGGTCTGTTTTTCTGATAACAAAATGGAGCCTTGTGTTCCCTTAAGTATCGAATCATACATTTTTGAATTACCGAGTATCTCTGCCGCCCTTTTCACAAGTTCGTCCTTTTTTATTCCGGCAGCCAGAGCGCCTTCTTCATAGAAATACCTTCTTAAGATTTCATCTTCAATAAGATCAACTATTTCGGGACGGAAGTTATCAAGATCCTTATCTATGCTGTGTGACAGGTCTTTTTCAAGTGAAGCGAAGAGCTCTTTATTCTGCTCATAGTACTTCTCTTTCTTTGCAGTTTCGATAAGTTCATTCAATGATTCTTCCGTATTTGTCTTGTAAGAAAAGTTCCTGCTTTTCAGGAAGTCTTTGAAATCGTTATATTCCTTATCGGTAATTGCGAAATTTTCAGGTGTTTTAACTTCCGGATGGGCCCAAAAATATCTTGTGGCATAATCAAATATCAGGTTCCTGAGGTAGAGTTCGGTTGTAACCTGGGATAATATTTCAGTGGCAATGTCAAAGTCAGGGGCAATGCCTCCACCATCCTTTACAACCCTTCCGTTACGGGTTTTGAATTCCTTTATAAGCGAGTCGGGAATGACGCCAACGCTTCCATCCTCATTAGGATGTGAAAAATCGCGCGCCTGTATGCAACGGCCGCTTGGTATGTAATATTTTGCAGCTGTAATTTTAAGCTGGGTGTTATAAGAGAGCGGACGTGTTATCTGCACCAGACCTTTGCCGTAAGAACGCTGACCAAGAATTACTCCGCGATCCAGGTCCTGAATAGCTCCAGCAACAATCTCTGAGGCAGAGGCTGATCCCCTGTTAATAAGTACCACAAGTGGAATTTTCTCATCAATTGCCGCTTTTCCGGTTTTGAAGCTTTCATCGAATGTTTTGACCTTGCCCCTTGTTGAGACTACCTCATTTCCGGGTCCGACAAAAAGATTTACAATTTCAACTGCCTCATTCATAAGGCCGCCAGGATTGCCTCTAAGGTCGAGGATGATCTGGCTTGCATTGCTGCTTTTAAGTGAAACGAGTGCATTTTTAACGTCATCTATGCAACCCTGGGTAAAGTTTGTAAACCTTATGTAGCCTGTTTTTGAATCTATCATTCCATAATATGGTACAGGAGGTATTGCAATCTTTTCACGTTTCAGTTTAAGTTCTTTTTCTGCTCCGTTTCTGTCAATTGTTATTGTAATCTCGGTACCGGGAATCCCTTTCAGTTTTTCACTTACCTTATCAGTGGAATAGCCTTTCAGTGATACGCCGTCAACTTTCTTGAGAAGGTCCCCCGGCTTTATACCGGCAAGATCAGCAGGGAAGCCCTTGTAAACCTCACTTACAATTACATAATCACCATTATTCCTGACAAGTGAACCGATTCCTCCGTATTTTCCTGATGTCATGAAAGAGAGTTCCTCAACATCTGATTCAGGATAATAAACAGTATATGGATCAAGTGTTTTAAGCATATTGTCAATGCCGCTTTTTATTACCTTGTCGGGATCGATATCGTCAACATAGAAAGTATTTACTTCCCTGAGCAGGGAGAAGAAAATATCCATATTCTTTGCAAGCCGGAAATCCCGTGTTTCCTGAAAAGCAAAAAATCCTGTTGTCAGTCCTGTAACAACAAGCAGGGAAAGTATTATCAGTAGTGCTTTGCGTTTATTTTTCATGGCAGAAAATTCATAGTTGAGAAGGTGAAATTAGCAAGAATAATTCTCAAGGCTGTTGATTTCGAAACAATTATAACAACTTTAACATTTTTCAAGAGTCATATAAGGGAAATGAGCTTGTTTATTGCGTCATTAACAGCTTTTTCAGTTGAGCGGTAGTCGGGAACTGTTTTGGCGTTCACAACAAGGAACAGGGAGATGTTTTTATTCTTTTCATTGAGATGTTCATAGAGCCTTGATTTATTTTTTCTCCAGGCTTCACGCATTCTTCTTTTAATAATGTTCCTTGTAACGGCAAGCCTGAATGTTTTTTTAGGAACGCTGAAACCTGCTCTGGCAGGAAAAGTCTGAGGTGAGGCAGTATAATCCCAGACCACCCTGAAAAGGCTTGTGTGAAGCACTTTGCCTTCTTCAAAAAGCTGATTGATTGTTTTAACACTGCAAAGCCTCTCCTCCTTGCAGAATGTTTTTCTGGCCTCACTCATCTGAGTGGTGTTCCTATCGGATATTTTTATGATGCTCTTTCAGATAATCGTCAAGTGCCATTGTCATTGAAGGAGCCTTTGGATTGGGTGCATTAATGTCGAGCCTGAGTCCTTCGTTCTGAACAGCACAGGCAGTTGTCGGTCCGAAGGCAGCAATCTTGATCTCTCCCTGAATAAAGCCGGGGAAGTTCTCCTTAAGCGACTTAATGCCTGAAGGACTGTAAAATACAAGAATATCGTAATCAAATTCCTTCACACTGGAGAAATCGGTACTTATAGTCCTGTACATTGTACCAATTGTATACTTTATGCTGCTTTTGTCGAGGAGGTCGGGAATTTCTGCATTATGAGGTTCTGAGAGGGGTACGAAGAAATTATCATCCCTGTGTTTTGCAATTATGTCAATCAGATCCTGGAACTTTGCCTTGCCATGGAATATTTTGCGTTTCCTGTAAACAATGTATTTCTGGAGGTAAAATGCCACATTTTCTGTAATGCAGAAATACTTCATTGTGTCAGGAACAACTATTCTCAGCTCATTGCAGATCCTGAAAAAATGATCAATACCGGTTTTACTTGTAAAAATAACTGCGGAATGATCAAGAATATTGATTTTCTGTTGTCGGAAATCCTTTGAAGTAATTCCTTCAACCTCATTAAAAGGTTTGAAGTCGATTTTAAGATTGTATTTACGGGCCAGTTCGAAATATGGTGATTTCGGATTCAATGGTTCTGGCTGAGATACTAATATCTTCTTAATTTTCAAAGCCTTAAAATTTTATTGTTCCTTTACAGTAACACTCGCCATCTTAATATCCTAAGCCTGAAAAAAATCTGAAAACTATTAAAACAGGCAGAATTTCCAGTGCGCAAAGGTACAAAATCAAATAGAAAATTGAAATATTACGTTTTATAAATATTAAGAATAAGCGGAAAACCCTTATAAGGTAGTGAACTGAGATAACTATCGCACCGGCAGATATAAGAAGCTTTTCAGGCAATATGCCGGTATAGGATATCATAACTGAAATAAAGAAAATAATTAAGGCGGAAAAGCGGTATGACTGGTAAATTGTATGCAGGTAGTCAGTAAAAACAGCTTCCTGATCACTGAAAATACCTGTTATATAACATGTTATGTGCCGGATAGTTATGGCAAAAACAATACCTGCAAAGAGAATGAGCCATATAATTAATTCAGGGATTCCTTCAGGAAGAAGCTGCAGGTATTGGCCTGTGAAAAAGCTGAAAAGGGCAAGAACAAGGAAGGTGGCAAGATTCAGTATTGTTGCCTTCCACTGGAATATGCCAAGGACCTCCCGGTTTCCCTCATCACCTGTTCCCCTGAAGAGGTAAAATCGTGCAAAACCCGGAATAAAACTCTTTGTTACAGAACGGGCTGCAGAGAATAGCACTATTGACAGGATAAGTACAATAAAAATCCAGTCATAGTGATATTTTGTATCCGGTAATTTATCTCCCTGACGCAGGTGTTTTTCAAGGGACTCTCTTCTTCTGAAAATTAGCTTCTGGTTTTTATCAATAAACTGAAACGGAAATATGGTCTCAGGAATTGAGCCATAAGTTTCAATTATGTCCCCAGGACGCCAGTAGGTAACATCTGCAACCGGATTTCTCTCACAAACCGAGACGGTATCAGTATTGAGTTCCTGAATAAACTTAATCTGTTTTCGTGCTGCAGGCCTAACTGAATCTGAAGCAGTAAATTGTGCTGAATCTGAGGTAGTTGCACCAGCTATGACCGAATCGGATACTATTATCCTTGTTGCAACGCTGTCCTGCATTATCTCCGGTAAACAATTTATCGGCATCCTCAGAAATAAATTTCACAAAAATAGTGATAATTACCGGAGTTGATCTTCCCGTGGAATTTATGTCCTTATCAGAAATGTTCTATTGTACAGCCCGAGATTTCCGAAAGCAGGTTATTTGCAAGCCTGCTTGTTCCTATCCTGAACAAACTGCTGTTCAGCCATTCTTCACCAAGAGTTGTCTTTACAATGTTGTAGTATGTAATTGCATCGACCGGATATACAATTCCCCCTGCTGCTTTGAAACCGACTTTTATACCTGTTTCATCATGGAAATCAGAAATAGCCCTGCACATTACGTAGGCAGCTTCAGGTGTGGCAGAAACAGGTGTTTTGCCCGTTGAAGTTTTTATAAAATCAGCTCCGGCATCCATAGCAATCATTGAAGCCTTGAATATATTCTCAGAGCTTGCAAGTACTCCGGATTCTATTATAACTTTCAGCTGGTGATTCCCTATAGCCTGTTTTATTTCACGAATCTCATCAGCCACAGTTGCAAAGTCATTGCCAAGAAAAGATCCAACATTAATAACTATGTCGACTTCATCAGCTCCTGCTTCAATTGCAAGCTTGCATTCAGATACTTTTATGCTTCTGAAAGTCTGGGATGAGGGGAAACCTCCTGCCACTGCGGCAATTTTCACAGTACGGGCCGTAAGTTTTTCATTTACAACTGCTACAAAATTAGGATAAACGCAGATTGCAGCAACGTTAGGGATGTTTGAATACCGGCCTGAAAAACTGTTGACTTTGCCGGTAAAATGAAGTATCTGGCTCCTGTTGTCAGTGACATTAAGGCTTGTAAGGTCTATTAAGCTGAGAATATTCATAAGCAGGTGCTTGTCAGGAGCAGCTGCTGTTTCCAGAGATGCTTTCTTAAGACCTTTCTTAATTTCACTTTCTGAGGGAGATGCTTTAATAAGTTTTTGATATAGCTTTGTCATAAAATGCTGATTAATAATTATCAAATATCTGAAATATGATTGTAAAGAACGGGTTCAATATAATGTTTTTTGTTTTCATAATGTTTTCTGCAGTCACAATTAGTTGTAAAAGCGGAGAAGGAAACAAACAAAAAGGCGCTCTGATGGAGGCAGACAGGGCTTTTTCGGCTCTGTCGGAAAAAGAAGGAATGATAAAAGCATTTCTTGAGTATATCGCTGATGACGGTGTTGTTTTAAGGGATAATTCATACCCTTCAACAGGGAAATCAGAACTTGTTAAGTATTATGAAGGAAAAAGTGATACATCCTTCACCCTTACCTGGGAACCGCTTTTTGAAAAGCTTGCTGAAGGAGGTGATCTGGGATATACCTACGGGATTTACTCCCACACAGTAAATGCTACCGGAGCAATATCAAAAGGTACCTATACAACAGTCTGGCAGAAGCAATCTGACGGTCGGTGGAAGTGGGTTCTCGATACCGGCAACCAGGGGCTTCCGGAACAGAAGTAATCTTACTCCTTTTTGAGTTTATTATTCCTTGCCAGGGAAGCAAAAACTCCGAAAAAAGACAGTACTGAAAAAATAATGAAGCCGGTTCTCATTGTAAGGATCAGTTGCGGGTAGTTCTCAGGAATAATCTGGTTCTTTCCTATGTAGAGGGATATCAGCATCATCGCTATTCCCATGCTCATCATCTGGCCAACCATTCTCATTGTACCTACAGCTGCTGAGGCCACACCCAGGTGACGTTTTTCAACAGAGCTCATAATAGCGTTTGAATTAGGAGAGGAGAAAAGAGCAAAGCCTGTACCCATCAGAAGAAGGAGAAGGATAAGGTAGTATGAAGGAGTGTCAGCTTTCATGAAGCACAGCATTATCAGTCCGGCTGATGTCATACCCATTCCAATTGAAGCAATCACTCCCGGATTTTTTTTGTCCGACAGTCTTCCGGCCAGAGGTGAAAGTATAGTCATTGCCAGTGGCTGTGAGATCATTATCAACCCTGCAGTTCTTGCATCAAAGCCCTTGAGGTACTGAAGGTAAAGGCTTATGAAAAATCCGCTGGCATTTGTTGCCGAATAATGAATCAATGCGGCAATACCTGAGAATGCAAACACCCTGTTGCTGAAAACAAGCCTGAAATCAAATACCGGATTGCTGATTTTCATTTCAAGAAGGTAGAAGACAACAGCCAGAAACAATCCTGCCGACAGGAAGATCCATCCCTGTGCTGATGGAAGTTTTGAGAAACCGAACATCGAGGCGAACAATGCAATACCATAGACCACAGATCCTTTCCAGTCGAACTTTTCCTGTGAGGCATCTGCCCATTCGGTTTTTATTTTATTAACAAGGATAAATGCCACAAGTCCGACAGGAACCAGAAAGGCAAAAATGCTTTTCCATCCAAGATACTGGGTCAGAACTCCCCCTATTATTGGTCCTAACGAAAGCCCCAGGTATGTTGAAGTGATGTTGATTCCCATTGCCCTGCCTCTTTCTCCGGGCTTGAAGACGGAGGTGATAATTGCAAGGCTGGTTCCGAAAATCATGGCGCTTGAAACACCCTGTATTGTCCTGAGAAAGATGAGTATTCTGATATTCCAGGCAAACAGGATAGCGAATGTCGAAATTGTAAAAAGAAGGATACCGTACGAAAATACACGTTTCCTTCCAACAATATCAGCAAGCCTGCCCAGCGGAAGCAGGAAAATTGCAGATGATAGAATGAAGCTGCTGATTACCCAGCCGAGCTCAAGGGCATTTGCATTAAAATCCCTTCCTATTGCAGGGAGAGCCAGGTTTACGGCCGATCCCATAAAGGGTGTAAGAAACGCTGCGACTGTTGCTACAAGCAGAACAGATCTTTTCAATGAATTATCAGAGCTCTCAGGATTCATTTTTATTCTTTGTTCTTTGTGTCAATAATAATTGTAACCGGACCTTCATTAACAAGTTCAATATCCATCATTGCTCCGAATTCTCCGGTCTTAATTTCCTTACCCATTAATTCAGACAGCTTTTTAACGAAATTGTTATAGAGTGGAATTGCTTTTTCAGGCCTAGCCGCCATTATATACGAGGGCCTGTTCCCCTTTCGTGTTTTAGCGTGCAGAGTGAACTGGCTTACGGCAAGAATTTCTCCGCCTGTTTCAAGAACAGAGAGGTTCATAACTCCCTCATTATCATCGAATATTCTTAGCTGTACTATTTTAATGCACAGCCATTCAACATCACTGTCATCATCGGCATCCTCGATGCCCACCAGCACCATCAGACCTTTTCCTATTGATGATTTTATTGTTCCTCCGATTGAAACAGAGGCCCTTGTCACTCTCTGGATAACTGTTTTCATTTGCAATTTTGCCGGGATGCAAAGATAAAATTATTGTTATTAGCTTGTAACAGCTGCCTGTCAGGCTCTCTTTTCAGAAAGCAGCTTAGTTCACACAGATTATTTTGTAACAAATGTTACAATTTTATGCGTGAATGTTTAAACCTTCGGGCAGAATAAAATGCTGAGGACCTGCATGCAATAAATATATTATATTTGCCGCTTTACAAATGCGTAATGGATTATTTTACAATTATCGCAATTGCCCTGGGCCTCTCTTTTGATACTTTCGCAGTTTCTTTATCCTATGGTGTCGTAAGAAACGGAGTCCTTTTCAGGCAGGCAACTGTGGTTGCATTTGTCCTGGCTCTGTTTCAGGGAGGACTGACAGTAGCCGGTTATTTTCTGGGATCTTTTATTTCTGAATTTCTTAAGGCAACGGATCACTGGATAGCGCTGGCCCTGCTCGGTTTTCTGGGAGTTAAAATGATAATTGAGGGATTGAAAAAGCATAAGGATGAGGAAGCCAGGGATCTGAACAAGACCCTTGTGCTTATTACAATAGCTCTTGGAACCAGTATCGATGCCTTTGCTGTCGGTATAAGTTTTGCCTTGCTCAGTGTTGCAATATGGCAGGCGGGTTTTATAATAGGTACAGTTACCTTTTTTGCATCAATGACGGCAATCAGGATAGGTAAATCAGCCGGGGAAAGGCTTGGCAATAAAGTAGAAATTATTGGTGGCCTTATACTTATTGCCATAGGTATCAAGATTGTTATAGAACATCTGATGGCAGCCTGATCAGAAAGGGATCATTTTCCGGACTCTCTTTTCAAAAACAGCCATTTCAGTAAATCCCACATATCGGAGAAGTTCATAGGCTTCATCGAAATACTGTCCTATTCTTATGGGCATGTGAGCATCGGAATTGACACATACAGGCACATGTTCTTCCCTGAAAATGTTCAGGAAGCGCCTGTCGGGGTAGAAATCAGCAAGAGGCCTGTTCCTTCCGTTTGTATTAATCTCGAAGACAACATCATTCTTTTTCATGGCCTTTGCCAGCTTTCTGTAATATGGTTCAGGGTCATATATGGGTTTATACCCGAATATCCTGATAAGGTCGCAATGACCAATTATATCGAAAATACCCGATTCCACGGCAGAAATCACAATGCTGAAGTATTCACTGAACAGCATGTTGAAGTCTTTGCCTTCATAAAAATCCGGTCCGTTATCAACTGTTTTATCGCCCATAAAATGAACCGATCCGATCAGATAATCAAGTTGCAGAGGTTCAACAAAACTTCTGATTTCAGCTTCCCTGCCGGGGAAAAAATCAACTTCAAACCCTGTTCTGATCTTTATTTCATCCGTGCCTGATGCAAGTCTCTTTATATGACTCATATATGGCTCTATATCAGCCGGTTTTATGTTCCAGTCTTCCGGTTCGCGGAATAAGGTCAGGTGTTCGGAAAAACCAATTTCTTTCAGCCCTGTATTCAGAGCCTGGGCAACATAGTCTTCAGGAACAGACCTGCCATCACTGTATGTGGTATGAATATGGTAGTCTGTACTGTATATCATTTATGGCTTATTTATTATTGTTTTCTCTGATTTTTTCCCTAAAATTATACAAAACAATTTCAGATATTGTACTTGTAATATTATTAAACTGATTAATTCATAAAAATGAAGTAATCACGCGAATTGCTGACTATATAATTGTATTTCAATTATATGTAAGGGTTAACATTGATATTGAGAATCAAAATGTCTTTTAATTCAGGATTACATAAAGTCATGATTTTCAATCGTCAACACTTCGCGAGAAAAATTGTATGAATTTTTCAGGTTAAATGGTAATTTTGTAAAAACAGAACATTGTGACTGAAAAGAGAAAGACTTGCATTTGTGAGAGCTGCGAATTCAGAGACATGGTCTTTTCATATCTCGATGAGAAATCAATTGAACAGCTCTGTGATAATAAGGAAGAACAGGCATTCAGAAAGGGAGAAATTATCAACCTCGAAGGTGAAAAGATCACTAACTTCAAATATCTGAAGAGTGGTTTGGTTAAGCTTTACAGAAGGACCTCCACAGGTGATGAACAGGTGATTACAATAACCAGGCCGTTTGAGTTTGTAAGTAACATGAGTATTTTTTCAGAAGAACGTTACCAGTACTCGGTGTCAGCACTTGAAGATTCGGTTGTCTGTACTGTTGATCTTGGTTTTATCAAAAACCTGTTTCTTTCAAATGGTCCTTTCGCGATGGGCCTGCTTACAAAAATTTCGAATATAAACGACAAGATAATCCGCCAGACCCTTGATATCAGGCAGAAGAACCTTATAGGACGGGTAGCCTTTGTGCTTCTTTATTTCACTAACGAAATATACAATTCCAGGGTTTTCGACCTGCCAGTTTCAAGAAAGGAAATAGCAGATTACATTGGCATGAGCACTGCAAATGTAATCAGGACACTTTCTGATTTCAAGAAGGAAGGTATCATACGGATTTTCGGAAAGACTATCGAAATCGTCGATCTTGCCAGGCTTGAAGTAATTTCAAGACGAGGATGACCTCTTAATATTCAGTTTTCTCACAGTTCCCTTTTTATAAATCCCAGTCCATGAAAAAATTATTATTCTTCATTTCTTTCATTTTTATTTCAATTGCACTTTTCCCCCAGCAGGAGCCTGCAAATTCATCACGTGCAAAAGATAAGCATTATACCGTTGCAGGGCAGAGACATGGTATAAGCTATTTCCCAAGGAAAGAATTCTCAACAGTTCAGTATAAAGCCGGTGATTCTCTCCTGTTCAATTCATATCATTCGCCTGAAGTTATTATTTTCTGGCTGAAAAAATGGGCGGAACAATACCCTGAAATCACTGATCTCTATGAGATTGGAAAGAGCTATGAAGGGAGGCCGATATACCAGATGACTATAACCAACAGGAAGAAAGGCAGGGAAACAGAAAAGCCCGCAGCTTTTTTTGAAGGGAACAGGCACAGCGGCGAAATTACTTCAGCTGAATCTGTTATGTGGCTGATAAAATATCTCCTTGAGAACTATGGCAGGGATTCTCTGATTACTCATATTATTGATTCAAAAACGATTTATGTAAAGCCTCTCAATAATCCTGACGGGGAAAGCATGTATCTCAATACTGCCCAGACCAACCGAAGCACCGTGAGGCCTGTTGATAATGATAATGACGGATTGCTTGACGAAGATTCACCTGAAGATCTTGACAGCAATGGAGTGATACTCAACATGCGCTGGCGAGATGCGGAAAAAGGCAACTGGATACCGGATTCACTTGATCCCACGGGAAGGATAATGAAAAGAGTCCCGGCAGGTAAAGGCATATATAGAGTTGCATCAGAGGGCTATGATAATGACGGAGACGGAAGGATTAATGAAGATGGAATAGGAGGCCTTGACCTCCACCGGAACTATCCGGAAAACTGGAGACCCGACAAGGAAGTCACTGGACGCGGTTGGGTGCAGGGTGGCTCGGGAGAATATCCTCTCAGTGAACCGGAGACCCGTGCTGTTGTTCTTTTTCTCCTTTCCCATCCGAATATCTATGTTGTCAATTCAATGGACACAAGTGTTCCTATGCACCTGAGGCCTCCTTCAACTTCCGCTTCAGA
>ENA-UOWG01001251-UOWG01001251.1-activated-sludge-metagenome-genome-assembly--contig:-NODE-1251-length-26420-cov-18.652608_pt1 | contig 26420 bp, 24 predicted proteins | sample MGYA00238147_ERZ761563 | MGnify/ENA primary metagenome ERZ761563 (study PRJEB28884, sample SAMN05720216) | anaerobic digester metagenome | isolation source: active sludge of municipal... | reverse complement strand
AGGCGGGATTCTGGGTGGCGATGACGAAGAACGGTTCCGGCAGCTTGCGGGTTTCACCCTCGATGGTCACCTGCCCCTCCTCCATCGCTTCCAGCAGGGCGCTCTGGGTTTTGGGCGTGGCGCGGTTGATCTCGTCGGCCAGGATCAGTTGGGCGAAGATGGGGCCGGGATGAAAGACGAAGGTTTCGCGCTGGCGTTCGTACACCGCCGCGCCGAGAATGTCCGCCGGCAACAGGTCGCTGGTGAACTGGATGCGCTGGTAGTGCAGGCCCAGGCAGCAAGCCAGGGCGTGCGCGAGGGTGGTCTTGCCCATGCCCGGCAGGTCTTCGATCAGCAGGTGGCCACGCGCCAGCAGGCCGCTCAACGCCAGACGAATCGCATGTTCCTTGCCCAGAATGGTCGTACCGACCTGCTGCACCACCCGTTCCAGGGAGTCTTCTACGAGCGCGGCCATGGGCATTCAGTCCTGCCGGCGCAGATCGCGCTTGAATCGTTTGAAATTCTGCACGTAGCGGCCCGCCGCCATCGGTAATTGGGCGATTTCCGCCTCGGTCAACGCGCGCACCACCTTGCCCGGCGCTCCCATCACCAGCGAGCCGTCCGGGATGACCTTGCCTTCCGGGATCAGGCTGTTCGCGCCGATCAGGCAGTTCTTGCCGATCACCGCCCGGTTCATGATCAGGCTTTTGATGCCGATCAGACTGCCGTCGCCGATGGTGCAGCCGTGCAGCATGGCCAGATGGCCGACGGTCACGTCACGGCCAACAGTCAGCAGGATGCCGGGGTCGGTATGGAGGATTGAACCATCCTGAATGTTGGAATTTTCGCCGATGGTGATGACGTCGTTGTCGCCGCGCACCACCGCGTTGAACCAGATACTGGCGTTCTGCTTGAGCACCACCGAGCCGATCACAGTCGCGTTGTCGGCGATGAACCAGTCGTCGCCATGGAATTCGACCTTGCGGTCGCCGAGGGAGTAGATCACCAGATTCTCCTGAGTGGGGTCATGGAAAAACCGAGTCAGTATAGACGAGCCACCAAGGGGAACGAACGATTGCGTCGCACCTCAGTGCTGCAGGATCTTGGCGAGGAAGTTCTGCGCCCGTTCGGAATGCGGCTTGCCGAAGAAGTCGTCCTTGGTCGCATCCTCCACAATCGCGCCCTGATCCATGAAGATGACCCGGTGCGCCACCTTGCGCGCGAATCCCATCTCGTGGGTGACACACATCATGGTCATGCCTTCGCGCGCCAGTTGCACCATCACGTCGAGCACCTCGTTGATCATTTCGGGATCGAGCGCCGAGGTGGGTTCGTCGAACAACATGCAGATCGGGTCCATCGCCAGCGCGCGGGCGATGGCCACGCGCTGCTGCTGGCCGCCCGACAACTGGCCGGGGAACTTGTCCGCCTGCGACTTGAGGCCGACGCGGTCGAGCAGCTTCAGCCCCTTGTCCAGGGCTTCCTCCTTGCCGCGACCCAGCACCTTGATCTGGGCGACCGTCAGGTTTTGAGTGATCGTCATGTGCGGGAACAGTTCGAAGTGCTGGAACACCATGCCCACTTGCGCGCGCAATCGGGGCAGGTTGGTCTTGGTATCTTCGACCGCGATGCCGTTGACTACGACGCTGCCTTTCTGAAACGGTTCCAGCGCATTCACGCATTTGATCAGGGTGGATTTGCCGGAGCCGGATGGACCGCAGACGACCACCACTTCGCCCTTGGCCACGCGGGTCGTGCAGTCGGTCAGCACCTGGAAGTCGCCGTACCACTTGGAAACATTGTTGATAGCGATCATGGATGGGAATTCCGGAGGTTCAGCGGATGATGGCGATGCGGGACTGCAAGTACTTGACCAGCCGCGACAGCGCAAAGCAGAGGACAAAATAGACCACGGCCACAGTGGTGTACATCTCGACCGGCCGGAGATCGCGCTGGGTGATCTTGTCGGCGGCGCCGAAGAAGTCGGTCGCGCCGATGGCGTACACCAGCGACACGTCCTGGAACAGCACGATGGTTTGGGTCAACAGCACCGGCAGCATGTTGCGAAAAGCCTGGGGCAGCACCACCAGCCGCATCGTCTGGCTGTAGGTGAAGCCCAGCGCGTAGCCGGCGGCCGCCTGGCCGCGCGGGATGGACTGGATGCCCGAGCGGATGATCTCGGCGTAATAGGCGGCCTCGAAGATGGTGAAGGTAAAGTAGGCCGAATTGTCGGCGCCGATCGGGATCAGCCGGCCGGTCAGGAATTGCAGCAGCAGCGGCAGGATCAGGTAAACCGCCAGGATCACCTGCACCAGCGGCACGCTGCGGAAGAAATTAATGTACGCCGCCGCCAGCCACCGCAGCGGCCAGAGCGACGCCAGCCGCATCAGCGCGAGGAGGGTGCCAAGCAGGATGCCGCCCACCATGGCGGTCAGGGTGACCTGCACCGTGTAGCGCAGACCTTCGGCCAGAAAGCGCCAGTTGGCGGCGATGATCGAGAAATCGAAATCACCCATGATTACTTGCCTCCCTGGCCGCCGGCGATCATGCCGGGCACCCGGCTGCGCTGCTCGATCCAGGCGAACAACCGGTTGGTGGCAAAAGCCACCACGAAGTAGGCGAGAGTGATGACGATGGTGATTTCCAGCACCTGCGAGGTTTTCTCGATGATCTGCTTGTACTGGAAATAGAGTTCGAGAATGCCGACCGAGTAGGTGACCGCCGAATTTTTGTAAACGTTCATCGCTTCCGAGGTCAGCGCCGGCAGCACGATGCGGTAGGCCATGGGCAGGCGCACGTAGCGGTAGGTCTGCCATTCGGTGAAGCCCAGCGCCAGGCCGGCGAAACGTTGGCCGCGCGACAGGGAATTGATGCCGGCTTTGACCTGTTCGGCGATGCGCGCCCCGGTGAACAGGCCCAGGCCGATGACGGCGGTCACGAAGTAGGGCAGGTCCTGCTTCATCCAGAGGCCGATGTCGCGCGGGACCAGTTCCGGCAGGACGAAGAACCACAGGAAGAGCTGGACGATCAGCGGGATATTGCGGAACACGTCCACATAGGTGTCGCCAATGGCGATCAACCAGCGGTTGGGCGTGGTGCGCAGGACGCCGAACGCCGAACCGAGCAGCAGGGCAATCGCCAGCGAGGTGAGCGAGACAGCCACCGTCCAGCCCAGACCGGACAGGACCCACTGGTAATACATCAGGCCGTCGTCAGCTTCCTGGAAAAAAAACAGCCAATCCCAGTGATAGTTCATGGGCGATTCCTGAGATGCTGGCCGACGCCAGCGGCGGGTGACCGGGGGCAGGATTCGCCCCCGGCGCGATCAGCTACATTATTCCACGCCCTTGTCGGTCGGCGTCGCGAAAGCCGCCTTCAGGGCTGGACTCATGGGGAAGTTGAGGTTGACGCCGCGCGGCGGGATGGGGTTGAGGAACCATTGGGTGTACAGCTTTTCCGCCTCGCCCGACTTCATCAGGCCGATCAGCGTCTTGTCCACCAGCGCCTTGAATGGGGCGTCATCCTTGCGCACCATCACCCCGTAGGGTTCGTCGCGCAATGAGGGGCCGACGATGGCGAAATCGCCTGGATTCTTGGCGTTGGCGATCAGACCGGCGATCAGGATGTCGTCCATGACGAACGCCGCCGCGCGGCCGCTTTCCACCATCAGGAAGGAGTCGGCGTGATCCTTGCCGTAGAGGTTCTTGACATTGATGGCTTTGCCCTTCTCGTTCTGCTTGATCAGTCCGTCGGACGTGGTGCCGGTGGTGGTGACGACTGGCTTGCCGTCGAGGTCACCGATGTCCTTGATGCCGGAGTCCTTGCGCACCCCCATGCGCACGCTGGTGATGAAGTAGGCGACGCTGAAGCCGACCTGCTGCTGACGCGCCAGGCTGTTGGTGGTGGAGCCGCATTCGAGGTCAATCGTGCCGTTCTGCATCAGCGGGATGCGGTTCTGCGAGGTGACCGCCTGGTACTTGACCTGCAAGTTAGGCATCTTCAACTCGTTTTTCACCGCCGCGACGACCTTGGCGCACAAGTCCATCGCATAGCCGACCGGTTTTTGCGTGGCGTCCAGATAGGAGAACGGGACCGATGATTCGCGGTGGCCCACCGTGATGGCGCCGGAATCCTTGATCTTCTGCAGCGTGCCGGTCAGTTCGGCCTGAGCCGTAGCGGCCAGGCCGGCGGCGGTCAGACACAGGGTGAGGGCGATGAGGGACTTGCGCATGAACAACCTCCAGTCGTGATCCTGAACCAGGAAGAACGCGATAGAACTCGCAACCCATAAAGAATCGCACAAAAATTGAAAAATACCGCATTCACGCTGGTTTTCGGTACGGCTGATTCGAGGCGGCAAAGCGGCTGGGCCGGTTGCAGGATGGGCTTGAGCGGCGGCCTGAAAACTGCTCTCGCAAAATCAGGCTTTATGGGGGTGTGGCTTGCGGGTGATTTCGGCGGGCTATCGCCGGCAAGCTGGCTTCTACAATCAATAACTTGGTTTTTTGCAGCTTCTTCGACGATACGGCTCGTGGCTGGCATCAGCCCCGGATGCGGATCAGCGGCGAGAGCCGGGCTACCCGTCGCGCCAGCCCGACCTGTTCGGCGGCGTCCATAATCACACCGGAATCCGAGCCGGCCTCCGACAGTTCTTCCACCACACCGTTCACGGCGGGACCACGGACCAGCGTCCCCAGTCGCCGCAACACGTCCAGATTTTCCAGGCCCCGCCATGCCTGAACCGGCCATGACGGATTTGGCGCTGGCCCCACGCCGTGGCAAGAGGACCCAAACGCCCGTTCCTGACCCGAGGTCGCGGCGACCGTGATATAGGAATTGGTATTCGCCGCATCGCCGATCAGGCCCGGCTGGCCGATATCCCGCCACGTCGGCAACAGATCGGCATGGCCAGGACCAAGCGCGCGGCTGGCCCCCTTGCGATGGACGTAGAGCGTGTACTGCTGGCTTTCCACCCGATGGGATTCCAGTTGGCAGGTGTTGTAGGACACGTCGTACAGTACGTCCAGCCGGCTTTCCGAAAAGAGCCGGGCGAAGGCTCGCCGGGCCAGATGGGTGAGCATCTGGCGATTGGCGAGCGCGCAGTTGACACCGGCGTGCACTGCGCCCAGATAGTTCTGGCCGGCTTCGGAAGCGAGCGGCGCGCATGTCAGATGCCGATTCGGGAACGTAATATCATGGCGGCGGGCGGCAGTCGCCAGCCGAGGATAATGATCAACGCTGATCTGTTGCCCCAGGCCGTGGGAGCCGCAGCGGATGTTGACCATAATGTCGTCGAGCTGGATACCCAGTGCCTTGGCGGTCTGGCGATCATAGACCTGGGCGACCCGCTGTACTTCCAGGGCGTGATTGGGGGAGTGCAAGGTGCCCATTTCCTCCAGTTGCCGGGTCTTGGCCAGTTCGGAGACCTGGGCGGGATTCGCGTCGAGTATGCAGCCCTGCCCTTCGATCCGCTCCAGATCCGCAGGAACGCCATAACCCATGTCTACCGCCCAGCGCGCGCCGCCACGCAGCATGGCGTCCATTCCACGGCCACTGAGGCGTATTACCTTCATGCCATTGCCATTGGGAATCAGGGTGTGGAGCAAATTCGCCAACGCTTCCCGACAGGGCAGAAGATGCGTAAGGTTAAGGCCAGTGCGCAGAACGCGCGCCCCCCAGCCGATATCCACGCCGACCGCGCCGCTGACGATCACCCCGCCCTGCTCCGGATCGAATGCGGCCACCGCGCCTCGCGGAAAGCCATAACCCGGGCGCGCATCCGGCAGCGCATAGACGGCCTGGACCACGCCGGGCAGGCTGGCGACCTGGACGACCTGCTGATAAACCGCATCATCCATGACACGAATCAGGTCTTCGGTGGCGAGCAAAACCCCCGTGACACGCATGAGGCCTTGCAGCTCGATCTGCCATTCAGTAGGGGATTTTTGCGTGAAACGATGCAGTTGCATAACTCTTCCGGCTGCAGGCAGATCGCTGCTGTGGTTTTACTGCGGTAGACCTCAAATCCACGGCGCTTGGACCGGACGCCTTGGGTTAACACTCGCCGTCGCGCACTTTGCGCACCAGCGTTTCCAGTTGATCATCACTCATTTCGCCCAGGCCCCGGATCAATTCGGCGAATAGAACGGGCCGGCGGGCGATGATTTCACGGATATCGCTGGCGATCATGCCTGCCCGCGCCAGCAGTAAATCCGCATCTTCTCCCAGCTCCATCGCCAAGCGCAGGACTATCTCTTCCGTTGGCGGCGACATCTCCCCACGTTCGATTTTGCTGAGGTATTTCGGCTCCATGCCAATTCGATGCGCTATCTGTCGAATGGAGTAACGACCGTTGACTCCCCGGCACTGCTCCCGTAGCGTCCGGGCATACTGTCCGAATTCCATAGTTCCCCCTCATCATGATCGTGCCTAATAGTGAAACTTCAGCACTTTTGGAGGGAAGCATAATTCATACCAAAAGCTTAATCATTGATTGTAAATTACTGTAAAGCTGGAACCCAACACCGGACGTTTAAACTTGAAACGAATCTACTTTCACGCGGTTCATTTTGAAACACCCGGGTCCTTATCAGGCTGAATACGGTAATCGTTCAGACGACGCCATAGCGTAGTGCGGCTGATCCCCAGTTCCCTGGCGATCCGGGTTAAATTGCCTTGATGGCATTCAAGCAACCGCTCAATTTCCGCCCGTTCCAACCGCTCCAGTCGGGTCATGCTACCGGGGTGCATGGTTAACATTGGCAGCCACTCGCCGGCTTCGATTTGTGGTCCCGCGCTTAAAATCAAGGCCCGTTCAATCAGATTTTCCAATTCCCGCACATTGCCCGGATAGTCATAGTCACATAAACTGCGCAGGGCGTCTTCGCTAAAACCGGTCACCTGGTTATTAAGCTTGCGGCGGTATTTATTCAGGCAATACTCCGCCAACAGACGAATATCGCTAACTCGTTCACGCAATGGCGGAATGTGAATGGGGAATACATTAACCCGATAGAACAAGTCAGCCCGGAATCGGCCGTTCTGAACCTCGGTTTGCAAATCCTTGTTGGTTGCAGCGATGATTCGAACATCGGTCTGCCGGAACTCGTTTTCGCCGACCCGCCGGAATCGTCCTTCCTGCAAAACCTGCAACAATTTGACTTGAAGCACCGGACTCATCTCGCAGATTTCGTCCAGTAATAAAGTGCCGCCATCGGCGACTTCGAACAGCCCTTTCCGATCCTGGATCGCGCCGGTGAAAGCGCCGCGCTTGTGACCAAACAGCTCGCTTTCAAGCAACATTTCAGGGAGAGTTCCACAGTTCTGCTCGATAAACAGCTTGTCCCGGCGCGGTCCGTGGTGATGAATGTAGCAGGCCAGCAGGGTTTTACCTGTGCCAGTCTCGCCGGTGAGCAGGACGGTGGCCGAATTATCCAGCACCCGGTTCACCAGACTGAAAACCTTTTGCATGACCGGGCTTTGGCCAATGATGTCCGCGCATTGCCATTCCTTGCGCACTTCACTCCTCAGAAAAATATTTTCATCCTTCAGTCGTTCGTTGGCGGCCTGCAATTCTCTCAGCAAGCGTTGATTTTCCAGCGCCAGTTCATAACTCTCCACCGCCCGCTTAACCGTAATCCGCAGGTCCTGTCGCTCCCAGGGCTTGGTGATGTACTGATAAATATGACCCTTGTTGATCGCCTGAATCAGGGAGGCCGTGTCGGTATAGCCGGTCAGGATAATGCGAATAATGTTGGAGTTGATTTGAAAAACCCGTTCCAGGAGTTCCGCGCCAGTCATCACCGGCATCCGCTGATCGGCAATGACGAGAGCAATCTCCTGTTTTTCCAGGATTTCCAGCGCCTCGGCTCCGCTGGACGCCGTGAACACCGCGTAATCGTCGGCGAAGGTCAGGGTGAGGCTGCGCAGGATTTCCTTTTCATCGTCAACGATCAGTAAGCCATGGCGTTTCATGTCGTTCTCCCTATCGAACGCACGGGTAGTTCGATCACAAATTCTGTTCCTTCACCCACCTGGCTGGCCGCCCGAATCTTTCCTCGGTGTTTTTGAATAATTCCATAGCTGATGCTCAGTCCCAGACCTGTTCCCATCCCGACCGGCTTGGTGGTAAAAAAGGGATCAAAAATCCGGTTTAACTGCTCTTCAGGAATGCCAACGCCATTATCCCGGATCGTGATTTTAACCCAGCCGCTCTCCGTAACCGTGTGAATCCAGACTTCACCTTGGCTGGGTATGGCTTGGGCCGCGTTTTGCAACAGATTCATAAACACCTGGTTGATTTGACCAGGGTAGCATTCCACCAGCGGCAAATAGCCATAATCACGATGGAGAGTAATTCGATCCTGATATTGTTTGGAAAGCAGGTTCAAAGTGGATTCGATGCCTTCATGCAAGTCAGCCAATACGAGACCGATATCGTCGGTGCGCGAAAAAACCCGCAAATCCAGCACGATTTTCTTGATTCGTTCCGCGCCTTCCCGGCAACTGGCAATCAGTTCCTGCAAGGTTGCCAGGGTAGATTCCACGCGGGCGATTTCTGGCCGCGCATCCTCTTGGCGCCCGGCTGAATCCGCTGGCTTTGCAGCGTCGGAATACGCCCTGGCCATTGCCGCCAGGCGTTCCGTGTAGTCCTCGATGAATTCCAGATTGCTGTAAACGTAACTGATGGGATTATTCAATTCGTGCGCTACGCCCGCCACCAGCAATCCCAGTGAAGCCATCTTTTCCGAGTGGACCAGTTGATCCTGAGTGCGGGCCAGTTCCTGGTAAGCCGCTTCGATTTGCTGGTGGCGCTGCTGGAGTTCCTGATGAGCAGTAGACAGCGCCTGAGTGCGCTCGGCAATTTTCATTTCCAGATCGTGGTTGGTTTCTTCCAACAGGCGGCGGCGCTCGCGCTCGGCCCGCAGCGCCCGGGCCAGCCAATGGCCGCCCTGGACCAGTGCGAGGCCCAGGAGAATGGAGAGCATGGGAAGCCACAGATCCATTTGGGTGAAAACCCCGTAAGCCGCGATCATCGCCAACCCCGCCATCGCCACCGTGGCGCTAAGAGCGGCAACCGGTTTCAGGTGCGCAATCAGCAAACTGGATGCCAACACCGATGCCAGCAGCAGAATCCACTGACCGGACGGGCCGAGTTCGGTGATGAATCGTCCTTCCAGTACGTTGCTGATGAGGTTGGCCTGAATCTCGACGCCGGCGGAAGGGCTGCCGACCATCCAGGAAAACGGGGTGAGAAAGGTGTCGCCCGACAGGCGTTGCGGTTCGGGGATGGCTTCCAGCAGGCGGCCCACCAGCACGATCTTGCCGGCGAAAATCCCCGGCGGCAGCATTCGCTCGTAATTCAGGGCCTGGTAGTACGAAACCGTTTTGATGGTCTTCGGCGGTCCCCGGTAAGCGATCAGCGCCTCCCGCGCTAAATCCCGTTGCCTGAGCAACTGCGCTTCGGTCGCCGCTGCGGTTCCGGGCGTCGGATGGCCCAGATAGCGCCGCACGACTTGCAGGGCGAACGACGGCAGGTCAGGGGCCAGCAAGCGCGCCCGCCGCACGACGCCATCCGCATCAATGCTGATCAGCGGACTGCCCACCGTGGCGGCGTCCCGAAACGCCGGGATCGGGTCAATCCGGATGGTGTGGCGGAACAGCGGGTCGTTCACCACCGCCAGGGCGCTAACCAGCACGACGTTCCCACTGCTGCGCAGAATGCGCGCCAGTTCCTCATCCTCGGCAGGTTCGGAAGGCTCGGAAAACAGGATGTCAAAGCCAATGACTTTGGCGTGGGCCTTGTTAAGTTGCTGGATCAGGCGGGCATGCAGACTGCGCGGCCAGGGCCATTGCTGCCTGATCTCGGCCATGGCGGGTTCATCAATGGCGACGATGACGATGGGTTCCGGGGCCGGCAGCGCGCCGCGCAGCGTGAATAAAAGATCGAGTCCTTTCAGTTCGAGGAAGGCAAAAAAAGACAGGCTGGAGAGAAGGAGAGTGATCCCGAAGGCAACTACCGCCACGATAGTCGCCGGCAGGATTAGTGGAGTACGCAATTTGGGCAAGACTGAAAGTAGTTGGTCAATTCAACATAAGCATGGATCCATCACACACATGGATTAAACCATACCAATTGACCATTGATAAGTTTCCAACATCCGCCTTGCGCCTGTGCCGTATCGGGTGAAGAACCAGCAGTTATTTTTAAAAAAGGTTGATCCGTGGGAATTGATGGGTGATCGACCTTCGCTACTCTTACCTTTCCCTCTTCATCTGATATAACCACCAGAACCATATTGAGTCCAATATTGTTAAGAGTATCATCAGGCAGTTCAACACCGGTCAGACTCATCGGACTTTTTCCTTTTGACTGTGGCTAGAAGTTAAGAACCAACCGCCCAAAAACGGTTCGTTCGGGAATATAGAGGGGATTAGTCGTTCCATCTCCCGTTTGGAAACTGTTATCCTGATAACGAAAACTTTTATCGAACACATTATTGACTTGGAGCGCAACAATTCCCCATCGTTTGGGGAGGCGATAACCCAATCCGGCATTGACCAGGGTAAAATCCTCGTTCTGCATCGGCGAAAGAGTCAGGGACTCAGGATCGAGGGCCTGGATTTCCTGATTTACATAAACAACACCTAACCCAGCAAAAAACCCCGAAGGATCAAAGTACTGGACATTCAAAGGCAGCGAAAGAGTTTTCAATTCAGCCGGATAGAAATACAAACACAACATACAGCCCTGATCAGGCTTAAATGTTTCATAAAGCAGTGAAGTGGAAAACGCCCATTTTTGACTTGGCAGCCAATATAAATAAGCGTCATATAAATTATTTTCACTGCTCACAACTTCATAGAATTCGGGCACTGCCAACTGTCCAAAGGGAACATCGTTGTCCCGTCTTAACGCACCCAGGCCACCAAAGAGTTGTTTGTTGAAGCGGATATCGAGCGCGGCGCCATAATTCTTCGACACGGTCGTATCCACATAATCAAGCAATTGATTAAATCCGGCCACTTGTGTCGGTTCGATGGTTTGCTCGGCTGCAAATGCCTTTTTGACACTCTGGAAGGCAGCGGCACGCAATGATATCTGATCGTTGATTGCCCACTGCACGCCAAACTTTGGATTGATTTTGTTCAAGTTGGCGTTTGGATTTTCATCGGATTCAGAGCTGAAACCGACGGTCCACATGACATTGTTGGGAATCTTGATATATCCATAGCCGTAGACATTTTGCTGAGTAGCTTTGGTGTCCGGTTGATCATTAAGCTCGATATTCAACGAATAGGCGCCAAGCCCGGTAACCAAATTAAATTGTTCCGCTTTATAAAGCAGTTGGGCTTCTGCCTGAGTGCCCGCACTCCTCGAATCAAATTTATAAGAGAAGCTTTGGAGAATGAAGTCCCGATCCGTGTAGATGACCGATGCGATCACGTCGGTTTGGGGCGACAGCGAATAACGCGCCCCGATGCGGGCAGTATCCTGATCGTTGTCCCGACGATCAAATGAATAGAATGATCCATCAAACTGGGATCGGAGATCGCCGCTGATCGTTTCCCGATGCCGATATTCCGCCTGAAGATTGAAGTCTGGCGTCACGGCGGTCTGAACGAACAGATTGTAGAGATTATTCTCCAAATCGTTGTTTGGTCGGTAGCCGTCGCTCTGATAGTGAAATTGGCCGAGGCTGTAGGAGAAGCGGTCGGTCAGGCCGGAGACAATCAATTCGTTGCCCCAGGTGCTCTGACTGCCGCCCAGCGCGGATGCCCAGAGGGTGGGGCCATTCTGCGCGAACAGCGGGTTGAATTCGTATAGGGAGAAGGTGGTGAAGGCGCTGGGCATCAGCAGCTTGGTTTCCGCCATTCGCGGCGAAACCGGCGCAATGTTGATCGGTTGCAGCAATTGCGCTTGCAGCAATTCGCTCACTCGCGCCGCCTCGACGCCCGGCAAGGCCGCATAGGAATCCGCCAGCAGCCGATGGGCCGAGTAATTGGTGGGATCGCGGCTAACCGATTGTCCGCCTTCCTGCAACCCGAGTTCGGTAAAGCCCAGTTCGTTGTAGATTCGTCCCAGGGTGGCGGAGCGGGTGGCCAGGTCTTCGTCCAGCAGCAACCGGGAGCGGTACACGGCCCGGTCGTCGTTGAGTTCGATGGATTGTTGCAGGTTCTCCACGGCTTCGACCGGTCGGTTGATGCTTTGCAGGCGGATGGCGTCGTACAACCAGGGCGTGGGGTCGTGGGGATCGAGAGTTTTGGCGGCGTCCAGATATTTTTGCGCGCGCCGGTCATCCTTGATTTCGTAAAACGCCTTGCCCAGATAGCTGTGGTAGAGCGAGACCATCGGCTCCAGCAGGGTCGCCTTGCGCATCTCGGCCACCGCCGCGTCGGTCTGATTACGCCGGAACAGCACCAGTCCCAGGCCGATATGCGGCAAGCCCAGCGTGGAATCCTGGACGATGGCCGTCTGAAAGGCATCGCGGGCCTCGTCGATCCGGAAACGGGCCAGTTGCAGGAACCCCCAGATCGTGTTGACCATGGCGTCGTTCGGCGCCGCCCGTCGCGCCCGTTTCGCGACCTTGACGGCGTCGCGCAGCCGGCCCGTGCCGAACAGCAGGCTGCTTTCCTGAACCAGCGCCCGGACGTTGTTCGGATCGAGTTCGACCGCCTGGCGCGCGCTGGCCAGGGCGCCATTCAGATCGAACTCGGCCTGCTGGACCAAGCTCAGACTGAGCCAGGCCGGGGCTGACGCCGGATCGGCGGCGATGGCCCGTTCGGCATCGGCCCGCGCCTCGGCCTGGCGATTTTGCGTCAGTTCGATGGTGGAGCGGAGGCCAAGGGCGCCGGCATCGTTCGGATCGAGCGCCAGCGCCCGGTCGAGCGCCTGCCGGGCTTCGGGCGCCTGGCCGCGCAGCAGATGGGTCTGGGCGGCCTGGGTCCAGTAGCGGGGGGATTGCGGATCGCGGACCGGCGCGGCGGCGGGGCCGACCGGGTCCGGATAGTACAGCGACCACTGCACCGCATCGAGCGGATTGAGCAGGACGGTCTTGCGCGGCGCCTGACCGAGTTGGACGGTGGCCTGTTCGCTGGCCGCCACCAGCACGCGGCCTTGCGGGTTGCTGAACTCGACCAGGCCGCTGAGCACAGCCAGTCGAGCCGCGTCGCCCGGCTCGACTGCGAGGGTGAATTCGGTGCCTCGGATGGAGGCGGTGGCCGGGACGGTCTGGAGGTCCAGCGGTTCGCCGCTGTTGCGCACCCAAACTTCGCCGTTCAACACCCGTAACACGCTTCGCAGCGCTTCAGCGGCGGTGGGCAGGAGGCCTTCGGGCGGGGGAGTGGTAACCCGTTTGAGTTCCAGCCGGCTGTTGGCGTTGAGTTTGAGTTGAGTGCCGTTGGTCAGCAGGATCGCGACCCGGCTGCCCTCCTGGGTCCGCACTGCTTCGCCGGCAGCGAGCGCGTCGCCCTCGTCCACCGGTTGCCAGCGCCCGTCGCGCCAGACCTCGGCGCGGCCCAGCACGCTGATCAGGCGACCCGCTTCCTCCGCCAGCGCGGGGCAGACGGGAAACAGCAGAATGAAAAGCAGGAGAAAGAGTGAAATCAGCCAGGTTCTTGGCAAGAAATTCTTCACAGGATCAAAAGCCTGATTCACTACAATGGTTGAAGAACCACCGCGCTCCGCTACGGGCGGGGAGGCCAGAGGCGGGGGCGAAGCGCGGCGGGGTCTGTCGGGCTTAGGTGATTTCCTGGAAAGATTATACCTGTAGGACCCGTAGGGACACGGCGCCGCCGTGTCCCTACAGAGGTCGGCCTGGTAAGGTCTTTTATGGAAATCGCCTTACTTGGCGCTCTTGGCTTCCAGTTCCGCGGCGGTCAGCTTGTCGTCGTAGACGCCGGCGGCGACCTGATAGTTGCCAACGGTCAGAATGTAGGCGACCTTGCGGTGATTGCCTTCGGCGCCCGGCTTGGTCCACATATACTCGACCCAACCGCCGTGTTCCTTCTTCGCGGCGGCGCAGAGTGCCGACCCAAATTCCTGGCCGGTGGCTTTATCCTTGAGTTCCGTCACTTTGATACCTTTGACCTTCTCGCTCGGATGAGCCTTCACCGTGCCGGCGGTGCAATCCAGCGCGAACACATAGGTATCCTTCCAAGCCCACTTGCCGTCCTTCTTATCGAATTCAGACAACGTGGCGTCGGCGCTCGCCTTCACGGCGGCAGCGGCTTCCTTGACCTTGACGACCACTTCATCGGCGGTCGCGGCATCGGCGGCCCACGCGCCGGCGGACAAACCCATTGCACACAAAGCGGCCACGCCCATCAGCAACTGTTTCTTCATCCTCAACCTCCTTTCATGGTTTTGATTTAGGTTCCGCAGCCCCAGAAGAGCGGCGTCCATAAACTCTAGATGCTGAATCCAGGGGGAGCAAGGCGCAGCGCATAAAATGGTTATCCATAACACCATCGCCCGTCTTCGCTAGACCTTCCGCATTTTCCGCATTTTCCGTGTCTTCCGTGTTTTCCGTGGACCGTGTTTTCCGTGGACCAAGGCTACACCTCCGCCAGATTGCCCTTCTCCTCCAACCAGTTCTTCCGATCCCCCGCCCGTTTCTTCGCCAGCAACATGTCCATCAGCGCCAGCGCATCATCGCCAGCCTCAAGCGTCAGTTGCACCAACCGGCGGGTAGCGGGGTCCATCGTCGTTTCCCGCAATTGCAGCGGATTCATCTCGCCCAGGCCCTTGAAGCGGGTGACATTGACCTTGCCCTTCTTCTTTTCGGCGGCGATGCGGTCGAGAATGCCCTGTTTCTCGGCCTCATCCAGCGCGTAAAACACCTCCTTGCCGACATCCACCCGAAACAGCGGCGGCATGGCGACATGGACATGGCCCGCTTCCACCAGCGGCCGGAAATGGCGCACGAACAGCGCGCACAGCAAGGTCGCGATGTGCAGGCCGTCGGAATCGGCGTCGGCGAGGATGCAAATCTTGCCGTAGCGCAGCCCGTTCAATTCCCCGGAACCGGGGTCCACGCCGATGGCCACCGCAATGTTATGAACTTCCTGCGAGGCCATCACCTCGGCGGAATCCACCTCCCAGGTGTTGAGAATTTTGCCGCGCAACGGCAGCACCGCCTGAAACTCGCGATTGCGGGCCTGCTTGGTGGAGCCGCCGGCGGAGTCGCCTTCAACCAGGAACAGTTCGGTGCGCGCCAAATCCTGCGCGGTGCAATCGGTCAGCTTGCCGGGCAGCGCCGGGCCGCTGGTCACCTGCTTGCGCACCACCTTGCGGCTGGCTCGCAAGCGTTTTTGCGCATTCGCCAGCGCCAGTTGGGCGATCCGCTCGCCCATTTCGGGATGCTGGTTCAGCCACAGGCTCAGCGTGTCCTTGACCACGCCAGCCACGAACACCGCGCACTCGCGCGAGGACAGCCGCTCCTTGGTCTGGCCGGAGAACTGCGGGTCCTGCATCTTGACCGACAGCACGTAACAGCAGCCGTCCCAGACATCTTCCGGCGCGATGCGCAGCCCGCGCGGCGTCAGGTTGCGAAACTCGCAGAACTCGCGCACCGCGTCGGTCAACCCGCCGCGCAGACCATTAACATGCGTGCCGCCCAAGGGGGTTGGAATCAGGTTGACGTAGCTTTCGGCGATGGGTTCACCACCCTCCGGCAGCCAGGTCAACGCCCAGTCCGCCGCTTCGCGCTCGCCGCCGACGTGGCCGACGAACGGCGGATCGGGCAGCAGCGGCGTCCGGCCCAGCGCCTCCTTCAGATAATCAGTGAAGCCATCCTCGTAATGCCAGGCGATCTGTTCGCCGGTCGCTTCGTCGGTGAACGCGACTTTCAGCCCCGGACACAGCACCGCCTTGGCGCGCAAGACGTGCTTGAGCCGGGGCATGGAAAACTTGGGCGAATCAAAATAGCGCGGATCCGGCCAGAACCGCAGGGTGGTGCCGGTCGCCCGGCGCGGCGCCGTGCCGATCTCTTCCAAATCGGACGCCTTGTCGCCGCCGGCGAAGGCCATGTTGTACTCCTTGCCGTTGCGCTTGACCCAGACTTCGAGATGACTGGACAGCGCGTTCACTACCGACACGCCGACCCCGTGCAGGCCGCCGGCGAAGCGGTAGTTGCGGTCGGAGAACTTGCCGCCGGCGTGCAGGCGGGTCAGGATCAGTTCGACGCCGGGAATGCCCTCTTCGGGGTGCAGGTCCACCGGCATCCCACGGCCATCGTCGGCCACCGACAGCGAACCGTCGGCGTGCAGAATCACCTTCACAACCGTGGCGTAGCCGGCAAGCGCTTCGTCCACGCTGTTGTCAATCACTTCCTGAGCCAGGTGATTAGGCCGGCTGGTGTCGGTATACATTCCCGGCCGCTTGCGAACCGGGTCCAGGCCGCTGAGGACTTCAATCGCAGCAGCGTCGTAGGTCGTAGCATTCATGCGGAATCACTGGGATTGCCAATTTGGGCGCGTACCCTAGCGAACCGGCGGGGCGGCGTCCAGAGCGAGGATTGGATCAGGGACCGGGGACCGATGAAGGTCATCTCCATCCGGCGTGCGGCTTGCTTCATAATTCACTCTCTATCCTGCTTGTGAGAACCTCAACCATGTCCCAAATCGCTTTCATCACCGGCGTCACCTCCGGTTTCGGCGCCGCCTGCGCTCGCCAGTTCGCCGCTCACGGCTGGCATTTGATCGTCTGTGGCCGCCGCCAGGATCGTTTGGAAGCCCTGCGCGCCGAACTGGCTGCGACCGTCCCGGTCCACGCTGTTGCACTCGACGTGCGCGACGAAGCGGCGGTAAACGCCGCCGTCGCTGCGCTGCCCGCCGACTTCGCCGAGGTGGATCTGCTGGTGAACAACGCCGGACTGGCGCTCGGCCTGGAACCGGCCCATCAGTGTCCCATGGACGACTGGCAACGCATGGTGGACACCAACATCAAGGGCCTGCTGTATTGCACTCGCGCCATTCTGCCGGGCATGGTCGCTCGCAATCGCGGCCACATCGTCAACATCGGCTCGGTGGCCGGCAACCATCCCTATCCCGGCGGCAACGTCTACGGCGCGACCAAAGCGTTCGTCCGTCAGTTTTCGCTCAACCTGCGCGCCGACCTGCTGGGCACGCGGGTGCGCGTGACCAACATCGAGCCGGGGATGGCGGAAACCGAATTTTCGCTGGTGCGGTTCAAGGGGGAAAGCGGCCCGTCTGCCAAGGTCTACGCCGGAACCCAGCCGCTGCAAGCAGAGGATATCGCCGACATCGTGTACTGGACGGCAACCCGCCCGGCTCACGTTAACATCAATACGCTGGAAGTGATGCCGGTATGCCAGGCCTTCGCGCCGTTCGCCATCAGCCGCACGGGTTGAACGGGCGGGTTACTTCTCGTTTTGCACCGGGTTTTGGCGGAGCGCAGACGACGCCACGGCTGATGCCGAAGAAGGCGCTCCCCGCCGCTCGACGGTCTGGGTCTTGGCCGACGCTACAGGGTGCTCGAGGCGTTTCCAGAGGCGGGTTGTCAGCCCGTAGTACAGCCAGAACAGCGCCAGGAACGCATAGAATTGCAGATACTCAGGCACACCCAGGCCGTGGGCGGCAACGCCTACAGCACCGATGCTTAAAGCCGCAATCAGCAGCAGAGCCGTAGCCCGGCCATCCGTTAACCCGCAACCCAGCAACAGGTGATGCGCATGCCGGCGGTCGGCGGCGAATGGATGATGACCGATGCGGATACGGCGGATCATCACCGCAATCGTGTCCATCAGCGGCAGCGCCAGGAGCCAGACCGCCGTCATTGGCGTCATCACCGCCTCCTGACCCTGGGACAGATGCACCAGGAACCAGGCCAGGACAAAACCCAGCATGGTGCTGCCGGCGTCGCCCATGAACACGCTGGCGCGCGCCCGCCAGGGATGGCGCAGGTTGAAACAGAGAAACCCGGCAATGACCAGGACGAGCGTTAACAGCGCATTGCTGTCGTCGGCGTGCGCAGACGACGCCATTTGCAACAGAACGACCAGCCAGCCGGCGGCGATCAGCGCCAAGCCGCCGGCCAGACCGTCGAGACCATCGCTCATATTGAAGGCGTTGATCACCCCCACGACGCCAAACACGGTAACCGCCAGCGCGATGCCTCCGCCCAGAATCACGTCGCCCAGCCCGAACAGGTCGCCGAGGCTGTCCAGGACGACCCCGCCCCCAAGCGCCATCACCAGAACCGCCCCGCCCTGAAAGACAAAACGAATGATGGGACGGATGGCGCGGAGATCATCATAGAGGCCGATCAGGGTCAGCAAAACCATGGCGACCAGCAAGGCCTGGTAGGAGTGAGGCGGTTCCGGCAGCGCCAGCAGGCTCAGGCTATAGGCGACGCACATCGCTACTCCGCCCACCAGAGGTACAGGCGTCCGATGGTGCTTGCGACTGGAGGGATGATCCACCCAGCCCCAGGCTCGCGCCGGATGGATCAGCAGGGCGATCATCCCCACACAGAACCCAAAGGACAGCAGTAGTGGGCTAATATCTTGAATCATCAATTCTACATCCTTGATTAACCAGGCTCATTAACCGTGAAATATTATCTTTTAAATTACAATCAATCCACCTTTCGCGGCCAGCACTCTGGCCGCAGTGGTGCTTAGGTGATTTCTCGCAAGGATTATATCTGTGGGGCCTGTAGGGACACGGTGCCGCCGTGTCCCTACGAGTAACCTGCCTGGTAAGGTCTTTTATGGAAATTGCCTTACTCCTGCGCGGGTTCCCCAGCGCCATCATCCGGCTCCAGCGGGATCTCGTTCTCGATCGCGCCATCTTCCGCCCCCGCTCCACCCTCCAGCGGAATTTCCTGACCGTTTACCAACAGCTTGCCGCCTTCGAAGCGCGCACTGGACTGATACTGATCGCCTTCCAGCCGGATGAAGCCAGCCGTCGTCAAGCTCTGAAGCTGTTGCGCAACCTGCTGCGCCGCCAGGCTTTGAATCGCCGCTTCACTCGCCGGTTTGTCCTGCGCCTGGGCCTGGGCCATAAGCTGCTCCTTGGTCGTGCTGATCAACAAGGTTTCGACCAGCGCCTTGGACGCCGCGACATCGGCTGCACCCTTTTCCAGCGCACCCAGCAGGCTGGACGGATTAACCAGCAGATTGACCTCGCCAAAATCCTGAAAATTCAGCGTCAGCTTGCCCTGCCAGTCACCCTGAGCCAGTTTCGCCTGGGAGTCGAGCGTGAATTCCGGCTTGCCACGCAGCAGAGTTTTGAGCAGCTTCATCAATTCATCCAGCACCTGGGGATCCTCAGGCTGGGCGGCTACCTTCTGTTGCCACTGCTGTAATTGCATCACTGTGGGGCCATCCAGATTACGCAGCGCCAGTTTCAGACTGCCGGAACCGCTTTGCTGGTCCACAGTAACCTTGTCCGCCTTGACCACGACTTCGCCGGCGACTTGTTGCGCGCCTTGCGGGCTGAGCGCACCGGTGATCGTAAGGTTCGTGATGACAAACGGGGCGCCCGTCGTCTGATCCTGGGCGCTCAACTCACCGATCCGAACGCTGGAGTCGCCAAACAGCAGATCGAAAGCGCCCTTGCGCTGGTTCACGTTCATGCTCAGGTCATTAAGCTTGACCTGCCCTCCCCCGCCGGCATCGGGCTTGCCGACCAGATCGAGACTGGCGATGGTCAATTTACCTTGCACCGCCGCACCGCGCGGCGCGGCCTGGAAATGGCCTTGCAAGCCCGAGAAATTGAGGTTTTGCACATCCTCGACATTGCTCAGGGTCAGCGGCGGCATGGTAATCTGCGTATCGCTGGCGCCGTCGAACCCGACTTGCGAGAGAGCGACTATGGGTTCCTGGTCGCCATACAGCTTCGCCAGCTCGCGGGTCCAGGCGCTGCTCTCCCGATCCAGGGTGGCGCGGATGACCGCCCCATTGACGCCCATCGGCACGCCGGCAACGCTCCGACCGGCGAGCGGCAACGGGCCATGGTAAATATCCTGCCGGATCGAGAAGGAAGGATCCACATCCGACGTTTCGCTGCCTTCGGGCAATACAAACTGAATGCGGGTGATGGATTGCGAGGAGAACAAGCCACGCTCATAGCGCGTCGTGGTGAATTTGACATTCGGGTTTTTCGCGCCTTCCGCCAAGGCTTCCTGATACCAGCGCTCCGCCTGCACTCCCGACCAGTACGCCGCGCCGACGAAGCCCGCCGCGGCCAGCACCAGGATAACAACAATGACACCCACCAGCTTTTTCATGCCTGTGCCCCCGATAGTTCCGATGGTCCGCATTATTCCACAAACCGTCCACCAAAAAGCCCTGTTCAGGTGGGACGCGCTGAAAGCCCAAGCTGTATCAGGATCGAAGCGGATTCTGTCGTGCTTCTTATCCTCATGATTTACACTCACGTCCTCAATTATAGCGGCAAGAGCGCGGTCCGCTCGCTCGATGTCCTCTGATCAAACTCCGTGATGCGCCAATGAACCCCAGCCAAATTCACCAACTCTTCACCCGCCTGCAAGCCACTCGCCCCACGCCGACCACGGAATTGCGCTATCTCAGTCCGTTCGAGTTGCTGGTTGCCGTGATCCTCTCGGCGCAAGCCACCGATAAGAAGGTCAACGAGGCTACTGTCCGTCTGTTCGCGGTCGCCAACACCCCGCAGGCCATCCTGGATCTGGGCGAAGAGGGCCTCAAGGGCTATATCAAGACCATCGGCCTGTACAACACCAAGGCCGCCAACATCCGCAAAACCTGCGTCCTGCTGCTGGAGCGGCATGGCGGCGAAGTGCCGCATAACCGGGAGGCGCTGGAAGCCTTGCCGGGGGTGGGCCGCAAGTCTGCCAACATCATCCTGAATACCGTCTTCGGCGAACCGACGATTGCGGTTGATACTCATATCTTCCGGGTCGCCAACCGCACCAGGCTGGCGCCGGGCAAAACTCCACGAGCAGTCGAGGAGGGGCTGCTGGCGGTGACGCCGGCGGAATTTCGCCAGGACGCGCACCACTGGCTGGTCCTGCACGGCCGCTATGTCTGCACCGCCCGCCAGCCGCGTTGCCCGGCTTGCCCGATCCGCGATTTCTGCGAATACCCGGACAAGAGCGAGGTAACCTGATGTTTGGCAACGACCGCGACCGCCTGCGCCGCTACTACTGCACGGTCTGGGACAAGGCCAATGCCGGCCAGCCGCTGGAACCGCTCGAGCGGATCATCGCCGAGGCAATCCGCGCCCATCCCGAATATCAATCCGTGCTGACCGACGCCGAAACCGCCCTGAGCCGCGAATACTCGCCGGAGCTGGGCCAGACCAATCCCTTCCTGCACCTGGGCATGCACATCGCTATTCACGAACAACTCGGGGCCAACCGCCCGGCGGGCATTCTCGATGTGTACCAGCGCCTGTGCCAGCGGGCGGGCGACGCCCACGTCGCCGAGCATCTGATGATGGAGTGTCTGGGTGAGACCCTGTGGGAGGCCCAGCGCGCCGGCCGGGAACCGGACGAGCGGGCCTATCTGGAACGGCTGCGGCGGCTGGCGTGCACGTGAGCGGGTTTGGCGGTTTTTCGCAACAACTTCCGCCGGCGGGGAGAGCGTGACCGACGGTGGTCGGCGGCCGGGCGGCTGGAACCCGCCCGGCTCGAACACGACTTCAGCCTTTCCCGGTCACCTTGTCCTTAATATTCGAGGCAACCGCGCTAACGCGATCGACCACACTGCCGACCGCACCAGCGACATCCGCTTTGATTTCAGCCGCTTTTTCCCGCACGGTGGCGCCAGCCTGTTCAATCTGACCTTCAGCCTCCAGTTCCTTGTCACCGGTCGCCTTGCCGACCGCTTCCTTGATTTTACCTTTCGCTTTGTCAATCGTCGTATTGCTCATCCGGTTTCTCCGTCAGTAAAAAGTACTCAGTCTACGGTGCACGCGCGCCAAAAAACAGCATTGGCACCGTAAAGATGCCACTTTTATTTTACTCCCCAAGCTGCCGAGGTTAGAAGCGGTATCGCTACTTGGTAATTCTGGCTGACAAAACCTCGATCAGGGCATGGTTACTGGGCGGGCGGCTTGGGATCCTCGGGCGGAGGCGATGCCTGGCCTTTGGCCATTGCGTCCAGAAACCGGTTCTCTGCCTCCAGCCACAAATCAAATGCGGAACCGCACTGGCTCCCCGTCTCCTCCCAGAGATAATAAGCGGTCTTGCGAATCTGCTCCAGGTAATCGGCTGGCGAGAACGTCTCGAACACCCTGGCCATCGCTTCCTCCTGGCCGAGGCGGGCGCCAGCAACGCGCGTCGCCGATTCCGTCAACTGGCGCAAATGTTTTTCCGCGGCCAGCCAATAGTCCAGTGACCGCTCCTGTTGCTCGCTGCTGGCCGACCACATGCAGCGGGCCAGTTCCCGAACACGATAGAGATACAGCGCACGCAACGCTGAAGGCCAGGCCGCAGCGGTTTCGAGCATGGAAGCGGCGGCTGTGTTAGCTCGTCGGACCGAATCCGCCGTCAGTTCGACGATCATCCGCTCGGCCATTTCCCAGAAATCGAGCGCAGTTCGACCAAACTCGTGCCCAGCCGACTGCCAGAGGTGATAAGCGAGGTTGCGAATCTCGGGCTCCAGATCTTTGTTTTCCATAGGATGGAGGGTCCTGTCTTTGGTGGTAGTGCAACGGGAGGCGGTACGTCTTGCCGCAGCGCAGGCGCATGATGTCCGACCGATTACACCCATAACTGTAGCTGATAGCGCGGAAAGTAAAACGCCGGCTAGCGCCGGCGTTGGTATTAAGCGCAGCAGATCAGGTGCGCTGCGGGCGCAGCCGGCGATACAGATCGTAGGTCTGCTGGGCGATGCTGCGCCAACTGTAGTGGCGCTCAACCCGGTCGCGGCCCGCCTGGCCCATCCGCTCGCGTAGCGCAGGGTCAGCGGCGAGGCGGTTGATCGCATCGGCCAAGCCATGTTCAAACCGGCTGGGGGCCACCGGATCGTGCGGCGGCTCCAGCGACAGGTGCGGATCCACCAGGAAGCCGGTTTCGCCATCCACCACCACCTCGCAGATGCCGCCGACCGCGCTGCCGACCACCGGCGTACCGCAGGCCATCGCTTCCAGATTGATGATGCCGAACGGTTCGTAAATCGAGGGACAACAGAAAATGGCGGCGTGCGAATACAAGGCGATGGTGGTTTGACGCGATACCATCTTGGGAATCCAGATGATGCCGGAGCGGTGGGTTTGCAGCTCCTGCACCATGTCTTCGATTTCGCGCTGCATCGCCAGGGTGTCGGCGTCGCCAGCGCACAGCACGACCTGCAAGCTGGGGTCGAGATGCGGGATGGCTTGCAGCAGGTAGTACAACCCCTTCTGCCGGGTGATCCGGCCGACGAACAGCACAAAGGGCCGGTTGGGATCAATGCCGAACTGGGCGATGGCGGCGGGATCGTCAATCGGACGATATTCATCGGTGTCGATGCCGTTGGGAATGACCACCACCCGGGTCGGCTCTACGTTGAATAGCCGCAGCACGTCGTCGCGGGTGCTGCGTGAAACGGCGATGATGGCGTCGGCGGTCTCCAGCGCGGTCTTTTCAATCCAGCGCGACAGGTCGTAGCCGGGTCCGAGCTGATCGCGCTTCCAGGGCCGCAGTGGCTCCAGCGAATGGACGGTGACCACCATCGGGATGTTGTAGAGAATCTTGGCCAGGATGCCGCTGAAATGAGCGTACCAGGTATGGCAATGGATGATCTCGGCGTTGCCTTCCAGATCGCTGATGCCCTGGCCGACGAAGGCCAGGCAAGTGCTCAGCGCCTTCAGCGGCGAGACGAAGGATTGCGGGCAGCCGGCAAAATGGGTGGTATCCATTTTGATACCGCGCACATGCAACTGGCCATCGTCAAGCGTCTGGTCATGGAAGCTGCGCACCTCAACCGGGGTCAGCTTGGCCAGTTCGCGCGACAGATATTCGACGTGGACTCCCGCGCCGCCGTAGATGTAGGGGGGATATTCATTGGTGGTGAGCAGGACGCGCATTGTTGTTGTACTCCCTTGGCCGGGTCAGCGGCGGTGAGGTGAACGGATTCCGATGGGGCGTCCAGTCGGAAGATTCTGAATGATGCAGCATTATGCCAAGGGGCGCGCGGTTTTTGAACGGGCCAGCCAGGGCTGGCTGCCGGGTTTACTCCCCCGACTGCAACAGCGAACCCCGCTCCCGCGCCTGGTGGACCGTAGCCAGAAATACCGTAATGCCCAGACCAAGATAGCCGGCGTTGAGCAGCAGCGCATAGATCAGATAATCCAGCCGGGCCGCATGATCCAGCAACACCGCCCGCATCCCCTCGAACACGTAGCTGGCCGGCAGCACCCAGGACAGCGGTTGCAGCCAGCCGGGCAGGGTAGCGACGGGGTAGTAGATGCCGCACAGCGGCGCCAGCGCGAAAATCGCCGCCCAGGCAATACTTTCCGCGCCCATGCCATAGCGCAGCACCAGCGCCGACACCAGCAGGCCAATGGCCCAGCCCATCAACAGCAGGTTGAGAAAAAATCCCACCAGCGGCAGACCGAGGTCGAACAGGTTGAACCCGTAGAATGGAATCGCCAGCAGAATGGCGATGCCGACGCCGAGCAGGGTCCGCACCAGGCTGATGGACATCAGCGCGATGATCAGTTCGATCGGTTGCAGCGGGCTGATGAGCAGTTGCGCCAGATTGCGGGCGTGCAGTTCCTCGAAGAACACCACCGACAGGCCCAGTTGGCTGCGAAACAGGATGTCCCACAGCAGCACGCCCGCCAGCAGCAGTCCCGTGGCCTGGCTCAGCACGTCGCTGTGGCCGGCCAGATAGCGGGTGATAAAGCCCCACAGGATCATTTGCACCGTGGGCCAGTAGGCCAGTTCGATGACGCGAACTCGCGAACTGCGCAGCAGATAGAGATAGCGCAGCGCCAGTGCCCCGATCCGGTGCAGGGAAATCCCGTTCATTCCACTACCTCACCGCTTTGGATGCCACGGGCGATGTCGAGGAAGACTTCCTCCATGTCCTTGCGACCATAGCGGTGAATCAGCTCACGCGGGGCGCCGGTGGCGACGACGCGGCCTGCCCGCAGCATGATGACCTGGTCGCACAGTCGCTCGACTTCGCTCATGTTGTGTGAAGCCAGCAGCAGGGTCGCGCCGCTTTGTTGCTGATAGTCGGTCAGAATGCGGCGCATCCGGTCGGCGGTGTCGGGATCGAGCGAGGCGGTCGGTTCGTCCAGCAGCAGGATTTCCGGTTCGTTCAACAGCGCCTTGGCCAGCGCCACGCGGGTTTTCTGGCCCGCGGACAGGCTGCCGTAGGGACGCTGAAAAAAGGCGTCAATGTCCAGATCCCGCCCCAGCGTCGCCAGCCGCTCCCGCACCCGGCGCACCCCGTACAGCCGGGCGTAGACCGTCAGGTTTTCCGCGACGGTCAGCCGCTGCGGCAGGTCTACGTAAGGTGAAGAAAAGTTCATGCGCGGCAGTACTCGCTGGCGATGGCGCGGTACCTCCTCGCCCAGAATGCGAATCTGGCCGTGGGTTGGCAGCAGCAGGCCCAGCAACATGGCGATCGTCGTGGTCTTGCCGGCGCCGTTGCCGCCCAGCAGGGCGCAGGTGGCGCTCCGGACGATGCTGAAACTGACGCCGTCCACAGCGTGCACCGGGCCGTAGTGTTTGCTGAGGTCCTGGACCTGGATCGCGAACGATTCAGTCACCGGCGCTGTCCTGCCCGCTTCTCGATAAGCTCATGAAAAACAGACTCTTCACCGTCTTTCCCGCATCAGCGCCTCGATCTCGTCAACTTCTTTAGGGGCGGCGGCAGTCAATATCTCATGGCCGTCATCCGTAACCAGCACATCGTCTTCGATACGGATGCCGATCCGCTGCCAGCGTTCATCCAGTTCGGTTTCCAGATGAACCCCCAGCCGCGCCCAATGGGCGTCCAGAATCTTGCCGCCGGCGGGAATATACAAACCGGGTTCGATGGTGGTCACCATGCCGGGTTCAAAGATCCGCCAGTCCTCACCGGTTTTGTAATCGCCCACGTCATGCACGTCCATGCCCAGCCAGTGGCCGGTGCGGTGCATGTAAAACGGTTTGTGCTGTTCCGCTTTGATCAGTTCCTCCACGTCGCCCTGCAGCAAACCGAGCGCCGCCAGCCCTTCGGTCAGCGTCCGCACCGCCGCGTCATGCGGTTCGTTGAAGTGGCGACCGGGGCGAACCTGGTCAATCGCCGCTTTCTGGGCGGCCAGCACCAGCTCGTAAATGGCGCGTTGCTCGCCAGAGAAACGGCCGTTGACCGGAAAACTGCGGGTGATGTCCGAAGCGTAGCCATCCAGTTCCGCGCCGGCGTCAATCAGCACGATGTCGCCATCGCGCAATGGAGCGTTGTTCTCGGTGTAGTGCAGGATGCAACTGTTGTCGCCGCCGCCGACGATGGACG
>ENA-UOWG01001250-UOWG01001250.1-activated-sludge-metagenome-genome-assembly--contig:-NODE-1250-length-26421-cov-7.247516_pt1 | contig 26421 bp, 38 predicted proteins | sample MGYA00238147_ERZ761563 | MGnify/ENA primary metagenome ERZ761563 (study PRJEB28884, sample SAMN05720216) | anaerobic digester metagenome | isolation source: active sludge of municipal... | reverse complement strand
GCGAACCGCTTCTGGTTCGCCCAGAGACTCATGCGCCCGATGCGCCGGTTGAAACCGTTCCTGTCCGGGTACTGCTCGGGCCATGGGTCGTTGAAGATGATCTCGTCCTTCTCATCGTCATATGCCACGGCGGCCAGGTAGTGCCCTGGATGCTCGAGGCATATCTGCACCGCTCCACTTTCTGCCAGGTACTTCGGAATCTGAATGTGATCCGCGAGCCATACGAATGATGCGTCGGCACCGAAGACTCGTCTGACCGCGAACGGGTAGTATTGCGGCACCCGGTTCCCGGGCAGCTTGTCGGGCGTGAGGTCCTTCCGTTCCTTCGCGAGCTCGGGGTAGTTGCGCGGGTCGTTGAGGAAGTCGCTCAGCACCTCCTCCGGCTGCGGAAGGTAGGGGCCCGGGCAGCGGATGGTGAGGTCATAGCCGAGGGCGGCCATGCAGTTCACCGCGGCGGTCGGCCCGCAGGTTTCCAGCCAGCCAGCGGCGCCGGTCTTCCGCAGCAACTCCTCGGATGGATTGTTCGTCTGCGCGTAGTAGCGGCAGCGGTCATTCCAGAACTGGGCGCCGAAGATCACGGCCTCACCCTCCCAGGAGCTTCTGCACGCCAAGGGTGATGGCGGCCCCTCCGGCGACGCTGGCGGCGGTGAAGAGAATCTTCTGCGCGATCTTCCCGCCGTGCTTCTCCAGCTTCTCGATGCGGGTGCCGTGCCCTCGGATGGCGTCGTGCGCCGCCTTGAGGCTTTTGTCCGTATCGGTCTTGAGGGCCTTCATGTTCTCAGTGACCACGGCGAGCGCTTTGGCCGTCTCGCTCCCCTCGCCCTGCACCCGTATCAGCGCGGCCTCGTGCCGGTTCACGTTCCCGATGATCGCCGAGTCCTGCTCGCACTTAGAGGCGATGGCGCGCTCGATGCCGCGAACCTCGTTCAGCAGCTCGAGGCGCATCTCCGCGAAGGCGTCGGCCTGCCGCACTATGAAGTCGCGGATGGTCTCGTCATTCTCCCCGACTTCCTTGCGCAGCTCGCCCAGTTGCCGGCCGAAGTCCTCGTGCTCCAGGTGCCGCGCTTCCGCCGATTTCTCACCCATCGTGCTGCTCCTACTTGATGCGCATGATGTAGACGACGCTCATGCTGCGGGGCCGGGTCTCTTTGCCGGTGCGGGGAGTGCCGTTGACGCCATCGGTCTCAGGGCCTGATGTTACAGGTTGGCTCGTTGCTTCCGCGGCACCAATGCCCGCGCCCTTAACGGTGTGGCCAGGCAAATCCGCGACGGTTTCGGCGTAGACGTAGAGGTCCGCCGAGGCCTGATTTGTGCCTATGCCGCTATAGTGTACGTGCCCCTGCGCCTGATCCTCTTGCAGCACGCCGGCGGTGGTGCCGCCGCGCAGGTGCATGCCGCCGGCGACGCTGCTGTCGGCGTAGGAGCCCGCGGCGTTCAGGTTCGGCAACTTCATGCCGTTCACCGGGCACTCGGTGTCCGAGATGGTCGAACCGTCGAGCTCCACGATGTTCTCGGGCCAGCTCGGCGTGGGGTAGATTTTGTACCCCTCGCCATTGCCCATGACGTCGACGTCGATGGAGAGCTGCGTCGCCGAATCCCGCGCCGTCACGCGCGCCCACGTCCCGTCTGTCGAGTTATAGATCCAGTCCCCCGCGACCACCGCATCCGTCACGAAATCCGCCCCGGTGTCGACGAGCTTGCCGGCGCTGGCCGAGGTCGTGGTGCCCGAGCTCCGCTCGGTGGCGAGCGCCGCGACGAACCCCTTGTGGATACCGGTCGGCACAAACGGCGGGAGCGTCTGCTGGAGGATGTCGAGGAAGGTCGCGGCGGTCACGAGCGCGCTCGGCTGCTTCAACGGGTCCAGGGAGTCGGCGATGTACTTGCCCGAGAAGTACAGGTTGCCGGTCTGATAGCTCGCGTTGGTGATCGTGATCGTGTGGTAGACATTGCGGCCCGAGCCCACGGCGGCCGTCACCCTGGCCGAGAGGTCCGTGTCCTCGGTTCCGAGGGTGTAGTCGGTTCCCTCGGTGAGCAGCGTCCCGCCGCCCGCGGCCGCCGTGCGGATCACGAGGTCCTGCTTCGTGAACCAGTCGTGGTCGAGGGTGAAGGCGCTGGAGCCGACGTCCGACAGCAGCGTATCGGTGAACGTGGTCCCGGTCAGCGTGATTGTCATCCGCGGTTTCATGCCACCACCTCCTGATATGTCGCGCCCCACACCTCGTCGCCCCAGTAGTCCTCACCCCAGTACCCGCCCTGCACGTACACGGTCTCGGGGTAGATCTCGACGATGCGGCATTCGAGGGAGATCTCCGCAGCGAGCAGGTCCTTTGTGATGCCGAGGATTTCGGCCTTCGCCGTGCCAAGGAACCCGCCGCCCTGGCGTGCGATCGGGATGTCCACGAAATCCATGATCTCCCGTTCGAGCGGCTGGAGCTTGAACTTCGCGGTGAACTTTCGCATAACCCCGCCGCTCAGCAGCAGGATGTCATCGGAGAAGTCCTGTGCCGCGGCCGACGCGGTGAGCAGCGTGTCAAAGGTGTTTTCGCGGTAGACCTTGTACGCCTCGAACACGGTGGCTTCCTGCGAGGTGTCGTGCAGGTAGCGGTGCTGATCCTCGTCCCAGTCGCGCGCGTAGCCGACCATCGTGGAGCTGAGGACCTCGCTCGGGTCGTATTCCACGGTCGGCACTTCGAGCAGCTCGTCCTCGGTGAAGGTCTGGACCACCGCGCGGTTCGGCGTGTACTTCCGCAGCGTGTAGCGTCCGTCGTCGTGCTGGAAGAACACCAGCAGCGAGGAGGCGCAGATGTCTTCGAGGATGTCGTACACCTCGGTTGGGTCGTCGATGAGGATTCCGATGTCCGGCGCGAGAGCCGTGGCGATCGCCCATTCGGCCTGATCGAAGCTCGCCGCGTCGTAGTCCATGGCGAGCTGCGTTTCGAGCAGGTCGAGGATGACGTCGGCAGCGTTCTTGATTGCGTCTCCGCTGTCGTCCTCGTAGCCGGTGAAGTCGCATGTCACCTTGTCGCCAGGGGAGTAGTTCGCCGCCGCGAGGGTAAACGTGCCGGTCGCGAGGTCGGTCGATGCCGTGGCCTTCGCCGCGCCGTTCACGCGGACTTCAGTGATCGCGTGGATTTCGTGGTCCGTGCAGTCGGCCAGCTTGAACGAGTAGTTTGCCGGGGCCGGGGTCTCGGCCTCGTTCGTGCAGAGGACCGGCGCGTTGAGGATCACACCGTAGGCGATCGGGATGGGCTTGCCGATGTTCCCCGGCTTGATGTTCGGGTAGGTAGCGACGTCGAAGACGCGCGAGGGAGCGCGGCGCGAGAGCTTCTTGCGCTCGTCGACCATCTGCACTTCGAGCGCGTCGCGGCCGACGCGGATGGTCTCGATGAGGCCCTGTCCCATGCGAATGAAGTCGGCGTAGTCGAACCCCTCGAAGCCCTGGAGGATACGCACGCTGTTGCCGAAAACATCATTGTCCTCGCCGATGCGGTCGAAGAACCCGTCCGTGTTGTCGATGCTGATCGAGCCGCCGTCGAAACTGATGCGGCCGAAGAACAGCGGATCGCGGTGCTTCGAGATCGCCGGCGCGCTTTTGAGGCGACCCTCATAGTAGGTCCTGCCGTACACCCCGGCGTGATTCGCCACGCCATAGACGACGCCGAGGACGATCCGGTGCAGCGAGGGCTCGTCGCCACTTTGGAGGTGGATGTACACACGACGTGTGGAAGCATCCCAGTAGAACGACAGCTCGGTGCTCTCGACCGCCGCGATGCTGCTTTTGCTCGCGAGGTGCGCGGCATCCGAGGAGACCGAGCCTACCGAGACGATCGATTGCGCGACCACGCCCGAGAGGAATGCCGCGTCGATGCGATCGTACACGGCGTCGAAGTCGACGTAGAAGGCGAAGGCCGAGTAGTTGAACCAAACCGTCTGCCGCTGGCCGATGTCCAGCTCGACGAGGGTGATCTTTTTGGTGCCGGGCTTCTGGGCTTCGATGCTTGCTAGACTCACGGCCAGTTGCTCCAGGAGAGGATGAGGCGCAGGCCCCCGATGTCGGAGGAATCTCCGAAGACATCATGCCGGCAGAAGCGCGAGAGGTAGCAGTCGAAGCCTCGCGCGCGAACGCCGAAGCGGAAATCCCACAGCACATCCAGCGGCATATAGTTCCACAGCGGCGTCACCGTCTCCATCCGTGTGGTGATGGCGATGGACGCATAGAGCGGGCCGGCGTGGTAGCCGCCGGTGAGCGTGGCCTCGGTGAGATTTGGAATGCAGAGGAGCGGGACGGTCAGCAGGAAGGCGAGGATCGGACCGCTCATGCTTCGTACTCGATGACGATCCAGCCACGGTTATAGGACGTGCTATCAAAGTTTGTACTATCGAAAAACCCGCCAGCTATCCTTTCAAGACGAATGCCTGTAGTGAGTCGCATCGTCCAATATCCCGCGGCGAGAATATCGAGAGGGTAGCGATAGTCACCTCCGTCCATGTTTATCAAAACCGTTACGTTTCTTATATTGCCAACGGTCACGCCAGGAGCTATATTCACACTTTCCGTGCTATCCATGTTCCAATCGCCGATCTCGATGACCTTCCGTTTCCACGCAGTATCATCGCTGCCGGCCTGGAGACTCGCACACGAAAGGTCGCCCGTGACAGTAAGATCGTCGCCGAGATCCACGGCGCCGTTGCCGTAGCGCTTCACGCTCGCGACCTGCTTCTCCTCGTACAGCCACTTGCGCGCGTAGTTCCCGCTGCCATCCTTGTACAGCCCGCCGATCACGCGGACCGAGCCGGAGTACCAGCCCTGCTTCGCCGTGTCCCATGTCGGCGCCGTCGTCGAGAATGAGGCCGTCACCGACGAACCGCTCACCGTCAGGTGGATGTACACATCGCTGCTGTTCGCGATGCCCGCCCAGCCGGTGATGCTCTCGTTTGCATCGGCATCGAACAGTGCCCCGCCGATCTCGACCTTGCTCCCGGCCGCGATCTGCGGTTCATCCGTGTCTGAGGCGAAATTGGTCAGCGAGATCGCCTGGTAGCCGAGGCGCTGCTTGTCGATCTGGTTCGCGGCCACTGTCACCTGAGAAAAGGCCATTTAGAACACCTCCACGAATCTCAGGGACTCGCAGTCCCAGTGAACGCTGCCCGCGTGCGTGAATATCCGCCCCTGCGCCAGCAGGGAGTAGATCGGCGGGAACGTCGTCAGGTCGGCCTCGTCGGGGAACACCACCATCGGCGTGTGCTTGCCCATCGCCACGTAGAGCGCCGTGATCGAGGTACGCTTAGCCACCGGGATCGTCCCGAGCGGAACCTCGTACACGCGCGCGACCGTACCCAGGTCGGCGAACGGCTGCCCGGTAATGGACATCGAGACCACCGTCGAGTCCTCCACGTCGTCGAGGATCCCCTCGAGCGGCTGGTAGAGGTACAGGTGCAGCCCCGCCATGATGCGGCCGATCTCGAGGTACCCATCAGCGTTCGCCGCATCGGTGATGAGCACGCGAAGGTACTGGTAGCTCTTCGTCGAGGTGAAGAACTTCGCGATGATCCCCGCGCTCCACGTGAGCGTTTCGTCCACCGGCGGCGTCGTCCAGTCGTCGGCGCTGTTCATCTGCAGCTTCACCGATGCCGTGGCGGAGAAGTTGTGCTGGATGATCGCGAATGTATCGATGTCGATTGTGTTACCGGCCCCGGCGTTGAATAGCAGCGCCTCGGCCGACAGCGTCAGCGACCGCCATCTCCTGCTCAGGTGGATGTGCTGCACATTCGTCATCGGGAATCCGGAGCGCTCCGAGCCGGAAATCGTGCAGTCGTCGAGCGGGTTATCGTACAGGATTTTCATCGCACGTCCTTCGGCTGAATGATCAGCCGCCCGTTGCGGATCGCCGCCTGTACGGTGCCGATGAGCTGTCTGCCGTCGAGGTAGGTGCTCACCTGGAGATGGACCGGCTTCTCCTCGCGCCCGATCCCCACGGCCGCCGCCAGGTCCTCCGCCGGGGTGATGGTGCTCGTCTGCCCGACCGTCAGCAGCTCTGGGCCGAGCTCGCCCACGATCACCCGGTCGCCCGGCGAGAAGGTGCCGCCCTCGGCCGCGAACTCCGGCGTGGGCTGCGAGGCGATCACCGCGATCTGCGCGGCCCCGATCCCCGCCATGATCCCCGCCGGGATCAGACCGAACGGGAACCCGAACTGCGAGTAGGACGTCATCACCGCCTGCGCGGTCGAGATGATCGCCTGGATGATCGAGGCCTTCTTCTGTGCCTCGAACTGCGCCTTCTTGACCGCCGCGCTCTTCTTCGCGTAATCAGCGTCGAGGGCTTCGAGCTGCTCGGCCCGCTCGGCCTCATCGGTGACGTTCGCCTCGATGTACGCTTTGCGCCGCTTGTAGTCATTGTCGAGCGCTACCTGCTGGTTATCGTAATACTGCTCGGATACGCCCGCGATCCCCGAGACGGCTTGCGAAAGCACCCCCCCGATGTCCTGGGCGAGCCCGAGCACGTGGTCCGACAGTGCGTTGATCGCGCTGCGGCCTTCGATGGAGAACACGCCGAACTCGGCGGCGGCCTTCTTCACTTCGCCCGACAGCTCGTCGAAGGTCTCCGACCACGAGGTTCTCACATCCTCCGCTGCATCCTCTGTCTCCTGGCCCGTGAAGTCGAGCACGGCCTGGATCGCGGCGGCGGCCTCAGCGGAGTAGGCGCCGAAGGTCGCGATGGCCTCACGCGCGGTTTCGAGCAGGGAGTCGTACGTCGCCTGCCACTCGGCGCTGCTCTCCTGCGAGAGCTTCATGATGTGGTCGGCAAGCGCCTGGGTGGCCTCCTTCGCCTCGTAGCTGAATGCCCCGTACGTCGCGGCCGCATCGTCCGCGGCCGCGGTGAGCTCGTTGAAGACCTCCGTCCACGACTTCTTGACGTCGCTCGCCCCCTCGTCATTGCCGGTGGCAATGGTCGTGGGGATCACCACGCCAGCCTGCAGGGCGAAGTCCGCGAAGGCCTTGTTCATCTTCGCTACGGCTTCCTCGTAGACCGCCGCGAGGTCGCCGCCGGTGGCTTTCGAGTCGGTGGCGAAGCTCTTGAACTCCTCGATCGTCGAGGTGACGATATCCTTGAGGTTGCCGAAGGCATTCAGGCCGGCGGCCTTGATGCTGTCCCACACCTCGGTCGCTTCCTTGCCGACCTTCTCCCATTTCTCCTTTTGCAGCGGATGCGCGAGCGCGTCGCCCAGGGCCGAGAGCACGTCCACGCTCTCCTTCGCCACCCGCACGAGGTCGACCACCCACTGAATGACGAGATGCACGGACTTGCCGAGGATCCCGAAGCCGATCCCCACGGTCTTCACCACGCCCCCCAGCACGGTGAAGATCACATTGCTCTCGTTACCTTTCCCCACGACATCCGCGAACCCGGTCTTCACGTCCTCGAGCACGCCCCCGGCGAAGTTCTTGAACAGGTTCCAGACTTCCTTCCCGATGGAGAACAGCACCGAAAGGGTGCCCGCCATGGGTCCGAGCACGGCCTGAATCTTGGCCATGCCCGCTGCCGAGTTCATGAAGTCGGCCGTCGACTGCGCCATCTTCCCCAGCTCCTCGACGAAGGGGCGACCTGCAATGGCGATGTACTTCCCTATGGCCTCCTGGTTCTCACCGATCTGGTTCTTCAGGTTCGCGAGCGCTCCGCCGAAGGTGTTGCGCGCCGACTGCGCGGAGCCGCCGAACTCCTTCTGCAGCTCCTTGAGGATCATCGCCTGAGCTTCGCCGGCGCGGCCCGTCTGCACGAGGTTCTTGATCACGTCCGTCTGCGCCTGGTTAAAGTTCACCCCGACCCTGCGCAGGGCGGTTACGCCGAGGATCGGGTCCTGCAGCGCCTTGCCGAGTTGCACCGCGGCGCTCTTCGCGTCCGTGCCCATGGCGACGGACATATCCAGCACGGTCTCCGTGGCCTGGGGGAAGATGTCCTTCCCGATCTTCGTGAACGTGAGCAGCAGGTTCTCGGCGGCGAGGATCTGATCGTCCTCGATCCCGGTGAGGGCCATGAGCCCGTCCGAGAGGTCGAGCACCGCAGCCTTCGTCATCCCCGCGACGCCGCCCGTGGATCGGAGCACGGCTTCGGTCTGGGCGATAGCCTTCTCCTGGCTGATCCACGAGGTGACGCTGCCCTTCACGGCATTCACCACGGCCGCGAGCGCGCGCTTCACCGCCTCGAACGCTACCTGCGCCTTGAAGAAGCTGCCGGTCATCGTGCCGGTATGCTTCGTGACCTCTTTCCCGGCCCCCACGTACTGCGCGGAGTCGAGCTTGAAGTGGCCGATAACGCTGCCGGCGTCGAACGCCATTTACTTCCCTATCTTTCGCGACCTGCGAGGCAGCCGATCCCACACCGTTTCCACGCGCTGATCCTGGAGCTTCGCGATGGTCCGCTCGATCCCCTGAATCCAGCGCTGAAAGCCGGCCTGGTTTCGCTTCTGTTTGTCGGCCTGTGAACCCACGATCGCATGGTTGACTGCCTCGGCAATGTCGAGTTTGGCCAGTAGACGTTCGATACGGGTCTGCTTTCGTGCTTCTTCGAGCACGCTCCCCAACGTCCGCACATCCTCAGCCGCGCACAATCTCTCGATGTCCGAGAGCGAAAAACCCGCCCTCACGAGCGGCAGGATTTGTCGTCCCGCCGCTACGTAGGGTTTCGGATCTGCTCGTTCATCCAGACGATGACGTTCTTCAGCACCCGCGCGTCGAAGCGGTCCCGGAAGTCCTTCGCGGAGCCGCCGAAGTACACGGCCATCTGTTCGCACATCGCGCCCATGGCGTCCTTCTCCGCGCGGCCGCCGGCGCTCGTGACCCGCTGGATCATCTCCGAGGTGATCTTCTCCACCTCGAAATGAGCCATGGTGCCGTCGAGGGCTTCAACCTCGATCTCGATCTTCTTCGGGGCAACGAATTTCTCGATGCTCATCACCCTCCCCTTTCCGTCTGCTTCCTATGATTCACGCGCGCCCGCGGCCGCTACGCCGTGAGCCCGAGGCTGGACGCGACGCCCGCGTACCCGAACGCCTTGTGCCCGGTGGTCTCGTCATACATGCAGTCGAAGGCGACTTCGACGGCTCGCTGCGTGTCAGGGCCGAAGGCCCCGATGGGACCGGTCACGGTGGGGATCGCGAGGTAGAACGTCAGTTTGAACTTCGGGTCGGTGGACACCACACCCTCGCTGTCGACGCGGGTGAGGATGAGCACCTTGGCGAAGTTCGTGCGGCCCGAGCGGTAGATGTCCCGGCCCAGCTTGGCGCTGTTGCCGCCGCCCGAGACCGTGATGCCCCGCATGAGCTTCTCCAGCCGAGCCCACGTCGGCTCTCCGAGCTTGCAGGTAACGCGGTATCCCTGGCCGGTGGGGATCTTGTCGTAGTCCTGCGTCCCATTCTGAGCATACTTGATGCTCTTCATGTCCTCGATGAACTCGATGGAGGCCTCGTCGAGTGTCTTGCCGAGATCGGTGCCGTCGAAGTTCAGGTTCACAACCCCGAGGACACCCTCGATGAAGTTGCTTCCGATAGGTGCGCTCATTCAGATACTCCTTCGCTCAGATTCTCACGGCCGGCCCAACGGGCCGGGTTAACGTTCGCGGATCACCTGGTAGTTATTCGCGTACTCGATTCTTCCCTCCTCATCCGCGCCGAGGTTGTAGGGCACCTGGATCGCGGAGATCTGCGCCGTCAGCACCGCCGCGTGAACGACACCGTCGACCGTGATGGCGGGCAGCACCACGCCGAACCGCCCCGTCAGATACTCGAAGACCGAATGCGCGAGCTCGCGAGCGTGCGGCGCGTCGACGTCGCGGGCGATCACCTGCACCGTGAGGTGCTGGTACTGCGTCCACGGTTGCTCCGTTCCGCCGGTGTCGGTGAGCAGCACGCACCGATCGGGTATCGCCGTCTGCCCCGCCAGCAGCACGCGGCCATTCACGTAGAAGGTCTCGGTGGGGAACTTCGCGCGGAGGAGTTGGGCGAGGTTGTAGATCATGTGCCCATCTCCTTCTTGAAGATGTCCGCGTACAGCCCGAGGAGCACTTCCCCATCAGCGCGCAGGTGCTTCTCGACGAACTTATTCCCGACGTCCACGAGCATGTCGGGATTCGCCACCGCCTGGCGGCTCGGGCGCACCCCGCCCGGCACGAACTGCCGCTCATGCCAGCGCGCGGCATACGCGGTGTTGAACCCGACCACGACGTCTCCTGGCTTCGCGCTGTCGCTGTACTCTTGATTCGGGGTGCCGTTGGGGTGGTTGGCCTTCGTGTCGCCGAGGAACACGCCATCGGCGAACACGCTCCCGGATCCTCGCAGCACCCCCCAGCGGATCGGCGGGACGACCTTCTCCTTGCTGGATCCGTTGAGGGTGAAGTTGAGGAGTTGGAGCCCCACGGCCGCCAGTGCCTTGAAGTTGGCGGTGTCCTTCGCCTTCACCCCGACGCCGGCATCCTTGAAGAACTTCTTCAGCCCGGGGGTGAGGGTATCGGTGACGTTGCTGGTAAGCGGGCTCCACGCCATCAGACCCATACCTCCGTGAACTCCGACCCCGATCCGAAGGCGTGGCCCCTGCTGATCGACTTCACCTGCCACGGCTTGTCGGGCATCGAATACGCGACACCATTGATCTTCTTGATCTTCACCCGTGAGGTGTGCGCGATCGCGGCGGACCCCTCGAGGAGCACCTGCATCGTCCCCACGACTTCCTTCCCCGAGAGGTCGAGCACGAGCCTGTGGCGCTCGGATACGCGGGCGGCCACGGCGAGCTGCGCGGTGGTGGTCTCGACGCCGTTGGCGTCGTGGGCGACGGTGAGGATGTCGACTTCATCCGTCAGGTAGATCCCGAGCATCTATCGCCTTTCGTACCAGAGCACCTGGAGGTGCGTGGGTTCGGATGGCTCGCTCGCCTCGAGTAGCTCGTAGCTGGGCAGGTGTTCGCTCACATACTCCGGCGTCGTGATGCACGCGAGCAGGGTTTTGCGGTTCGTCGAGTAGGGATCGGGGTGGAAGACGGTGCCCGCCCCGGTGTTCCTGATCTCGAGCACGAGGTGCTGCGCCCCCGACACGTTCATCTCGTGCAGCACGTTCTCGAGGTAGACCCTCGTCGGGAAATGGATGATGCAGGCGAGGCACACGATCAGGTCGGGCCGCTGATCGCGGAACGACCACCGATGCCGGCGGAGGAGGATGAGGTCCTTGTTCTGCCATGGCGCGAGCCGCTCGGTGGCGACGGCCATGCTGCGCTCGGCTATGTCGTATCCGACATACCATGCGGGGTTGAAGAATCTCAGCAGGTACTCCCCCAGGAGCCCCCCGCCCATGCCGAAATCGATCACCCGTTTCCCCGTGACATCGATGCGATTCGTCACGAGCCCGCGGTACCGATCGAACATTTCCTGCCGTTCCCCGTCCACCCCAAGATGGGCGTGGCGCGTGGAGATAGTCTCCCATCTCTCTTTCATCCGGGCGGCGAGGTCGTTCACCATTTCCCCCTCAGCGTGGTCAGCGCATCCGCGTCCACGCACACGCCGTCAGGCTTGCCCATCACGAGCTTATGGAAGCGCACTCCGAAGCGCTCGAGTTGCCGCCGGGTCAGCAACTCCTTATCCGCCCCGCGCCCCGTGTGGATCACGATGGTGTTGCCGGCGGCGAAAGCTGCGTTGACGGCCTCGATCTCCTGCGCGAGTGGGACGGCGTTCTCGTAGGCCGGGGGGCCGTCGCTTCGCAGCAGCGTGTTGTCGATGTCGACCACGTACGTCATTTCACCGCCACCACGAACGAAGTATCGCAGAACACGGCATCGGGCTTTCCGAATCGCTCGTTCACCGCTCGCACCACACCCGGGAATCGCGACGGCCAGTAGTCGTGGCCGCACACGAACAGCTGCGGCCGCGAGGCCCACGCCCCGAGGTCGGCATTCACGGACTCGTAGTCGTGGCCGGCGTCCACATAGAGGACGTCGACGGGATCCGCGTAGCGCCCGGCGGCGGCCAGAGATGTGCTTTTGATCTTGCGCACGTTCGCCAGCGCCGCCGTGACGCGGTCGAACTCCGCCTCCGCCTCCGCCGCCGACTCGCCCGGCACGTTGAACAACGCCTGATCCCATGCGTCGATGCAGGTGACACGGCGGAAGGCGGAGGCGAACATCTGAGCGGAATCGCCCTTGTAGCTGCCGACCTCGAGGAGGTCGAGCTCACGGGTGGGGTGGCGCTCATTGATGTATGCGATCAGCTCGAGGAGGCCCTTGCGCATGTTCCCGATCCGCGATTCCGTCACGCCCACCCCCTCATGCCGGCACCGGCACGCTCGTGTATTTCTTCGTGAGCTTGTAGACGTTCGAGATGGCCCCCCCGATGCACACGCAGTGGGCGCCGGCCTCGAACGCCGCATGCACGTCCCGCCGCGCGGAGAAGTTGCCCTCGGCGATGAGGTTCTTCTCCTCCTTCGCGATCTTCTCGACCAGGCGCAGGTTCGGGCGGAACAACAAGCGGAAGACCGCCAGCGTCGTCGCCACGAACGAGTAGTAGTAGCCGCGGTCTCGGAGGTTCTGGAAATCCTCATAGGTCTCGATGTCGGCGATGACCTTGAGCTTCCGCTCGCGGCAGTATTTCGAGACTCGGTTGAGGTTGGGGTTGCAGGTGCGAAAGTCGATGGCGATGAAGTCAGCCCAGGGCTCGACGGCCTGCACATCTTCGATCGTGGGGGTGATGTAGGCTTCGGCCTTGCAATCATTGACCTTGATCTTCCGAAGCCCGATGATCGGAACGCGCTTTTCTGCCGGGATGAGAAGGCGCTTGTCCGTGCGAAGCCCGACGCACTCGGCGTTGATCGCATCCATCGCGAGCTCTGAGATGGTCTTGTAGTGGTAACCCTGGATGGAGACGATGATGCCGCGATTCACTTTTTGTCCCCCATGTAGAACTGCCGCGCGGCGATCTCCTCCTTCGACACGAGAGCGTTGAGGTTCTTGCATTCGAGCATCGCCTCGGTCTCTTCGATGCTCGTGAGGATGCGGCGCATCTCCGCCGGATTGCTGGAAACCGTGTGGTGGTCGCTGCCCTTCATCGCCTTGTCGAGCGTGAAGTGCCGCTCCACCCACGACGCCCCGAGGATGATGAACCACGGGATCTGCAGCCCGTCCTTGTCGTGCGAGGAGTAGCCGCAGCGACCGGGGTCTCCAACGGCTCCGTAGATCATGCGCGCGGAACCGAGGTCGATCTGATCCACCCCATGCGGATAGATCGAGCGGCAGTAGAAGGTGACGTCGTAGTCCCGCAGCCACCGGTTTTCCAGGACCTCCCACGTCGTATGCATCCCGGTTGAATGCATGGCGACGAGGCTGGAGACGTTGGACCGGTGGAGCATCAACTCGAAGTTGAGCGCTGGATCGTTGAGGAACTGCGAGGGCAGCTTGATGTATTTCACGCCGAGCTCGAGCATCTGCTTGAGGCTCGGGTGATCGAACACGGACTCGGCGAATGCGAGCCCCTGCGCCTCGGCGTGCTCCTTCAGCTTCGCGACCTCGTCGACCGTGAACTCGAGGGCCCGCCGATGCTCATAGTACGTCTCCCCGAAGGAGTTCTCGGGCTTGCGCGGGGCGTCGCGCACCTCGGGCGGGATCTCCTCGGGGCTGCGCTTCTGCATCTTCACGCCGAAGACGCCGAGGGCAGCGGCTTCGTCGATCAGCCGACGCGCGATGTCGAGGTCGCCCTGGTGGTTGCATCCCAGTTCGAGCATCACGCGGGTATGCATCGTTCTGCCTCCTCCAGATCGGAGCGGGTGTGGATGTCGATCGGCCGGGCCTCGGGAAACCGCATCGGGTGATTGTCGTCGCCGCTCTCGAGGTACGCCCGCGAGTACAGGTAGAAACTGCCGCTCTCCTCGCCCGTCTCGACGACCGAAGCGCCGCGGCTTCCGCGCTCGAGCGCGAACTGCTTCATGGCCGAGTCGACCGCGCACACGTCGCGGATCGGGTGCGTGGGCTGGAGGAGCACGAGGTGGTCGGCATCGACGATGCGGTTGACGAACTGCATCATCTCGAACCCAAGGCCTTCCTGCCGCTCGCCATAGAAACGCTCGGGCTCGAAGATGATCGGGCACTGAGCCGCGACGTATCGCATGATCGTGAGGTCGTAGGTGTTGACGAACAGCGGCCACCCGATCGTTCGAGCGAAGTCGATCGTGTACTGGAGGAGCGGGCGCCCGCGCAGGCGCGCGAGACATTTCCCCGGGAAGCGTTCGCTGTCCATGCGCGCGCAGGTGACGGCGGCGACCTTCATCGGGTCACCCCCTCCAGTAGCCGATCCCATGCGAGCAGCATCCGTTTCCGGCTGAAGTACTCCGCCCGCTGAAGCGAGTTGAACGCCATCTGCACCCGAAGCGCCTCGTCGGCAAGCAACCGCAGGAGCCCGCGCTTCAACCCGTCGATCGAGTGGAAGCAGACCCCCGCATCGCCTATCACCTCGCGGAGGGCGGGCTGGTAGAGGTAGAGCACCGGCAGCCCCGCCGCCATGCATTCCAGGGCTGCCACACAGAACGTTTCCTCGAAGTCGCCATGAGCGAGGACCGCCACCGCGAGCTTCCGCAGCCGCCGAAGCTTCTCGGAGGTGGGGGTCCCGATCGGCATCGTGGTGTCGTACGTGGCCCGTGGATGCTCGAGCAGGCCCTCGGTATTGTCGACGATCATGTGCAGGCTCGCCCCGGGGAGGGCCTCGAGCACCTCCGCGGCCATCTCGTTCCAGAGCGGGTGCAGCTTCCCGGGGGCGTTGCGGGTCACGGTGCCGAACACCTGGCCGTCGAGGTCGGCCTTCGCGCCTTCCTCGTGGTCCTCGAGGGCGCCCGAGATCACGAGCGGCACGGCGCCGGTCGTTCTCCGTACCTGGTCGGCGGATGCGTGCGTGAGCGCCACCACGGCATCGGAGGCCTGCGCCGGCACGCAGGGGGGCGTGGAGTGGACGAACGACACGAGCTTCGCGCCCGCGGGAGCGCGGAAGTCGCGGAACCACTGCCACGAAGCCTTGAAGCAGTGCAGGACGACGACGTCCGCCGGCTCGAGGGCGGCCTTGCCGTACTCCTCGATGGTCGTGTACCGGTGCTCGCCGGCTCCACCGCTCACGAGGATCCGCGTGATGACGCCCATGCGCTCGAGGGGGAGCGTGCCCACGTGCAGCGCCTTCATGCGGCGAACTTCCCCGCGAGCTCGGGGATCTCGCGGACGCTGATCTTCGGGAACACGGTGATGTTCCCGAGCGGGTCGACGTTGCGGAAGCGGTCGGCGTAGGGCGCGTACCGCAGCAGGACCTCGGGCACGCGGCGCTTGAACTTCTCGATGCCGCCCGGCTTGATCACTTCGCCCGTATACCCGGCCTTGTAGTGGGTGGAGATCGTGTCGTCGGTCTGGCCGCCGGTGTCGAGGCCCATGAGGTAGATCGGGTTGGCCCCGCTGATCAGGGCGAGGTTGATCGCGTTGAGGCCGCTGCAGATGAACGTGAAAAGCCCCTGGACGAGATGCTCGGAGGGGCCGTCGCCCTGGGTGTAGAAGACGGTCACGCGCTTGCTGGGCTCGAGGCGGGCCTTGATGTGCGCGAACATCCGCCCCTTGTAATCCCGCAGGAGGTTGATCTTGCAGATGTCGACGAATCGCTTGTCGAGGAAAAGCAGCCATTCCGCGCGCGGGTAGTCCTCGATGACGTGGTTGACGGCGATCGTGTGGAAGCCGTCGAGCATATCGAAGCGGAAACCCTGATTCATGGCGTTGCGCAGCCCCGGGCTCGCGCCCAGGACGAAACAGGGCTCGTCCTTCCACGCGCCATCGACTCCGTCGAACGGCCCGATCTTGGCGCTCTGGCCATTGATGACGGCCTCGAGCTGGATGCGCAGCCAGGTCGCGTCGACCCCGTTCATGTCGGGGTCCTGCTGCATGCGCATCTTGACGACGTCGCGGATGGTGAGGCAGTTGTCGGGTGGGCGCTGCGGGCGCGTGTGACGAGCCTCGCCCTTGCGGACCGATCGCAGCAGGCTTTGCAGCTCGAGCATCAATGCAGCTCGCGATCGGCGACGGGGATCCACCCACCGCGTGTGGGGTGCTGATCGCTTTCGCCATTGGAGAAGTCGATGTACTTCGACAGGGTTCCGTCGCGCTGCAGCGCCTCCTTGTAGACGATCGAGATCGAGTGCTGACAGTTGGGGTGAAATGGCGGCTCGTCAGAGAGTACGGGGAAGTCGGGATCGCTTCCCGAGAGCGAGTAGATTTTCCCCTCGAACTCGGCGCAAATCTCGCACTTCGTATTGTGCGCCGATACCTGGACGAGGTCGTTCCCCACGGTCGCCGAGGTATCGAGCACCGCCTGCGTGGAGGCCTCGGCGAGCTTCGTACGCGCGACCATCTCCGCGTAGTTGTCGACCGCGTACTGCCGGAGCTCCCCATTCTTGTCCACGACGACGACATACTTGCCGTCCAGGGCCTTCTTCAGCAGCGCATCCCGCAGCCGCCGCTTCGCGACGGAGCCGCTCCCGGATTCGAAGAACCCCGAGGCGATGGCCTTGTTCACTTTCGCCTCGGAGATGAGCACCTGCTGCGTGAGGCGCCCCACCCTGATCAGCGTCGCCTGCCCTGCGACGAGGCCTGTGGTGTACGCGGTGAGGGTCTCCTCGAGGAGCGCGGCGAGGGACTGCTTGGTATTGTTGCTCTTGCTGAAGGCCTTGTAGTCGACGGGGTTCGCGGGTCGGATCACGCGGCCCTTGATGTCGCGGATGACGGCCGAGAGTTTTCCAAGGTACTCACGCTGGATTTCGCTCGAGGCCCATCCGCGCATGATCTCGTGGGCCATGCGATACTCGGCGCGCAGGCGGATGTTCACGCGCTCCCAGTAGGCGCTCGAGGTCTCCGCGGTTGCGCCGATCTCCCGCACGACGCGGTCGATTGACTCCGTGACCCTTCGCAGGCGGTCCTTGAGGATGATGATGCGCTGTGCTCGGCGGATCTCGTCGGCGCTACTCATTGCTCGCGTTGGCCTCCAGATCGCGACTCATACGCGGGAACTGATGCGTGGTGCTCACGGCGTAATCCGAGAGCATGTCGGCGATGAACGCCGGGAACGTCACCTCCCCGAGGGATTCAGAGAAGTCGAGGACCTTGAACGTTTTCACTCCGCTGGAAATGAGCGCCCGCCGCTTCTCGTATTCGCCGAACCAGTTGTGCACGAACCACGCGGCTTCCATCTGCGCGTTCCTCACGGTGGCCGTCGTGTCTGTCAATGGGACCGAAAGCGTAGACTGCTGACGAATCCAGAGACACGCGGTGATGAGGAGCTGCGTCTTCTGAAGAAGCGTGAGGGCCGACCATGCCGCCCTGCCGTAGGAGGCGGCGAAGTAGTCGTCGGCCTGCGTGATGGTGGTCCAACTGTTGGTTCCTACGATGACGACGGGCGCAGACATCTTTTCGCCCTCGCTTACGACAGGTTCATGCGCTGGCACTGATCGGTGTCAGCGACGACCGCGCCGTAGATCGACCACACGGACTGCACCTCGTTGAGGGTCAGCGGGTCCTTGGGCGCGGTGAACGTGGTCGGGGGCATGTCCTCTGCGGCCTGGATCTTCGCGCCGGGGAGCACGATGATCGGGTGGTCGGCCACGATGTTCGCGTTGAACGTGAAGATCGGGGTGATGTTCCAGTGGATGGCCACTGCACCACCCGCCACGTTCGTCATCTGGCCGGTCGTCGCGGCGAACGCCGCGAGGATCCGCCCCTTGTCCTTCGGGTTGGCGTACAGCACGAGCGGAAGGCTCGCGGTGTCGCCGTAGCCCTTGTCCTTGCACCGATCGGCGAGCTGGAAGGCGGCTTCGTTGATCGTCAGGATGTCGCGCCGGAGCTGGCCATCGGCAGCCGCGCCCTGGTAGGTGGTCGTCTGGCCCGCCGTCGCCGCCGCCGTCGCCAGCAGCATGTAGTGGTTGTCGGCCTTGTTCGACCAGAACTTGTTTCGGAAGATCTGGGCCATGTCGACCATGGCCGCCACCTTGCGGTAGCGGATCATCTTGTCGGTCCAGCCGAGTGCTCCACCGTAGTAGTCCACGTGCGCCGTGACCAGCGAGCCGCTAAGGCTGTCGACCTGGATGCGGTCGCCCTCGGGCACGAGCCGGAAGGTCAGGCCGTTCTGGACATCGTAGATGTCCCAGGTGTCCTGGCGGGTGCCGAGGGGCACGTCGCGGAACGCCCTCTGGTAGCCCAGGTCGAAGTTGTCGGCTCCGATGGTGACGTTGAAGGCGTCGCTGACGAGCTTGGCGAAGTCCGTCGAAACGCCGGTGATGGCCTGCAGCTTGATGGCTGCGAGCCCCTGGATCCGCTTGCGTACCTCGACCTTCGGGCGCATGAGGAACGCCTGCAGGGCGACGCGGACCTGACCGAGGGCGACCCGATCACCCTTGTCGAGACCCTTCTCGATGGTCTCGAAGAGCAGGTCGTCCGATTTCGCGATGTAGGAAGTTTTCAAGGCATGTGCTCCTTCCGAGAGTGGATTCCGAGTCGCCTTACAGCGTCTCGTTGTAGCGGGTGCCGTCGAAGTTCATGAGCACGGTCGTTTCCAGCGCTCCCGCGTCCTTCTTCGCCCACCCGCAGAAGTAGGAGTCGGTGCCCGGGGTGCCCGACGCCGTCGGCGACACCTTCCCGTCCGCGACGATGTAGTACAGGCGGTCGCCGGCCAGGATCGCCTCGCCGGTGCCGACCTTCTTGTCCGCCTGGACCTGCCGGCATCGGTAGATGAAGGAGATCTCCTCCGTCGCCGACTCGGCATCCTTGGCGTAGAAGCCGAACACGTCCTGCACGACCGCGGCGTCACCCTTGAGCGTCGCCGCGCTGGCGGCTTCGACGTCCCAGAGCTCGTCGTAAATCGTGACGTCCTTCGCAAGAAAAGGTCCCATGATTTCCTCCGATCAGAAGTGGTGTGCGGAGCTATGCGATCTCCGCGTCTTCCTCGAGCAGGGGATTGTTCGCGGCCTTCGTGAGGTCGTCTTTGTCCCCTGCTTTCTGCTGCGCGCCGCCCTGGGCGGGCAGCTCGTCCGTGACGTTGAACGCCTTGGCGGCCACCTTGAAGTCCTCGAGCTTTCCCTCGATGAACGTCTTCAGGGCTGCGTCGCTCACGTCTTCCATCTGCTTCGGGAACGACTCCTTGACGAACGTTTTCTGCTTCGGCGTCAGCGTCATGGAATCGACCATCGTTTCGAACCGCGTCTTCGCGGTCGTCGCGGCGAGAGCCTTGTCGGCCGCGAGCTTCTCGTCCTTGAGCTTCTTGAGCTCCGCCTCCCGTTCCTTGACGGTCTTGTCCAGCGCCTCGCTGTCCGCGAACACCTTCGCGAAAGCGGGGTCCTTCTTCAGGTCTTCCAACTTGAAGAGCTGGCTCGGAACCGTCTGCCGCGTCTGCATTTCCTGCACGAGCTTGCTGAACGGTACGGTGCTCAGGTCGATGTCGCTCATCTTCTTCGTCTCCTTCTTGGGGGGGGTCTGTCGGCGCGGCGGGGGATCGTCATCCTCCTCGTCGCCATCGGCCATGGCCTGCACCATCGCGAGCCTGCGGGCGCCCGCGAAGGCCGGCCGGTCGGTCTGTGAGTTGGCGAGGGCGATGCCGGTGATCGCATGCAGCTTGTCCGCGAACCACTGGCCCGCCGCCTCGAAGAACGTCCACTCCCCTTCCTGGGAGCAGATGTCGAGGGCCTGCACCTTCGAACGATCGGGGAAATGCCCGATGACGACGTGATGCAGTATGCCGTCGATTTCCTTCTGCCCGTCCCACACGATCTCGCCGAGGGACGGGCGACCCTCGGTGGAGTTGTCGGCGTTGTGGCCGAGGAAGAAACGGATGCCCTTGAGCGCGAACGCCCTCATCGACTGAAGCGCCTTCCGCGTCCAGTGGATCGGCCGCGCGGTATCGCCGAGCAGCGTCGGAGTGCTCACGCCCTCGTGACAGATCGAATAGGCCTGGAGGAACGGGTGGGGGTCGCGCTGTTTCAGATCGGCGAGCACCGCGGGCGGGAGCATCGCCATGATGTCGACGCCACTGAGCGCCTGGATATTGTTCTGGAGGATGATGCGCGACCGAACCATCTCGCCCTGTTCAGGCTTCATCGGACGTTACCTCTCTATTTCGCGGGCTCGAGGTCGGCGCCCGAATAGCCGGCCGCCTTGAGGATCGCGACGACGAGGGCGGGCTTCTTCAGGTCGCCCGCCTCGACCTTGTATTCCTTGGCGATCCGCGCGAGCTCCGCGTCCGACTTGGACAGGAGCTTCTCGTAGACGCGGTCGGGCTTCGGCGCCGCCGCCGCGGCCCCGGCCGCGGCCGGCGCGTCCTTCACCCCCTGCGGAGCGACGAGGTTGTGCGTGGATACGAGCTTCGCGTTCTCGCCCTCGACGAATCCCTTGTCTACTTCCTTCGCCTGCGCCTTGAGCGCCTGGCGGATCTCGATCGAGCCCATCATTCGCCTCCTGTGCGTTGCGGCTGCGCGCCGCCCTTCTGTGGGAATGCGTTCTTCTGCGGTTGGGCCCCGCCCTGCTGCTGCTGCTGCTGCTGCGGGGGCTGCTGCAGGCGCGCGAGCGTCTGCTCGGCCGTTTCGTTGTTGAACGGGCTATCCTCCGCGGCCTCCTTTTTTTCCTTGGCCACGAGCTCGTCCTCTTTCAGGGGGTCGACCCCCGGGAGCATGTTCCGGAACGTGAACTTCGAGATGAGGCGCTCCTGGTAGATCGGGGTCCACACGTCGATGAGCTGTTGCAGCGATGCCAGGGAGATCAGCGGCAGCTTCACCGTGATATCGTTTTCGAGGATCGCTCTGTCCTCGAAACCGGCGTCCACCGCCATCGTGCAGACCTTCTCCATCATCGCCGTGATCTTCTCTTCCCAGATCAGCCGCTCCTTCTTCGTGGATGCGGAGACGACCTCGAGCATGTTCTCCGCAGTGGCGCGGTTGCTCATGAGCTCGGGCCACGCGAGCCAATGGATCGGCACCCCGGTCATCGCGGCCACGTAGCGGAGGTTGTTCAGCATGTCCTTGATGACGGCGTCCGCTGCTGTCCCCGATGGCTCGAGCAGGCTCATCTTCGCTGGGCCGGCGTAGCCGTCGCCGATCTCGAAGGACTTGGCCGCGAGGCCATCGTTGATGGTCTTCGCGTCCTGGCCGTTGGCGGTCTCCCAGTACGGCATGATCTTGCCGAAGACGTGGGTGTTCTTCCGCAGATCGAAGGCCGCGCGGGAGGCGTTCTCGCACTGCGTGAGGCACTTCCCGAGCTTCGTGGTCGCGTTGTCGTCCTTGTAGTTCGAGCCGCCGAGTTTCACGTAGACGCTTTTTTCAATGTCGATCTTCTTCGGCTCCACCTCGCCATCAGGCTGATAGGTGATGCTCAGGATCTTCTCGTAGTCGGCCTTATCGCGAGTGACCGTGTACTTGCTCAGGTACCAGGAGAAGAGACGGGCGTCGACGTTCTTCTTCTCCTTGTTCGTTGCCAGCACGAATAGCGCCCGGCCTTCGAGCTCGCCCATGAGCGCCGCCGCCATCAGCTTCGAACCGTTGAGGTTGTTATACTTGAGAAACTTCTCCAGGAACTTTGCCTTGCGCTGGTTCTCGGAATACAGCGACACCCCTTCGCCGGCGATGAACGCGACGCGGATGTCGGCGACCGCGGGCAGCACCTCCGAACCATAGTCGGCGAGGCCGTCGTACATTTTGTACGCTCCCTCGACCTGGGCCTCATAGTTCGTGTAGTTGTTTTTGTCGACGACCGAAGTGAGACCGAGACGCCCCGCGATGTAGGTGCTGGTGACGTCGCGCTGCGTCTCCTGGATCGCCTGCACGCGCGTGCGAAGCTTGCGGATGATCGATCGGTTGCGCAGCGGATGCTTCTCGAAGAAGCGAAGCTGGCGACCATACAGGGCGAGGGCAGCATTCATGTCTTCCAAGTCACACCCCCCCTCGCTTGATGAAGAAGTGATTGTGCTGAGTCGACCTCATGAGCGGTTCGGTGGCGTAGCGAACGGCGGCGATGCCGTCGTTCTTGAACGTCACGAAATCCTCGAGCACGTTCCCGTTGCGATCCTCGCGATACTTGAAGATGGGGATCTCGGCAGCGATGCCAGGGCATCGGTTCTTGTGAATGTGCAGGCGGTGATGCTTGAGGAAGTCGATGCCGTACCGCTCGCTCCCCAGCCCCTTCACCGCGCCAGTGACGTTCCAGCCGGCATCGAACCACTCCTTGATGCGGTCGGGCTCGGCGCTGTCGGCGATGGTGGATGCGGCCTTCGCGTGATCATAGGTGCGGCGTTCGGTGAGGTAGGCGGTCGAGGCCTCGATCAGCTCGGGGTTCGTGAGCTGGCGCTTGTAAACCTCGTCGAAGATGTACAGCTCGCCGTCCTTCATCCCGACAAACTCGAAGGCGAACGGATGCTGGAATCCGTAATCCTGCCCCTGGAAGACCGCATCGAAATCCTGGTAGTCAAGGAAGAAGTTCTCGATGACGTAGTTCGAGAAGACAACGTTGCCGATCACGCCCCACTCGCCGAGGGCGTAGATCTGGTAGTAGGTGAGGTCCTCGTCCTTGAGCGCCTCGATCTCCGCGCGGTCCTCGGCCGCGAGCCATGCGTTGTCCTTGTACGTGGTCTTCAGGACGGTCGCCCGGCCTTCCTCGAGCGGCTTGTCGAAGAACCTCCCCTTGAGCCAGTGCTGCGCGTCGATTGGGTTGAACGTGTAGGTGACCTGCTTGGGGACGGCGGAGTAACCGCGCAGGCGCAGGCGGAGCTGGCGGTCGTCCTCGGGGGTGAACTCGCTGGCCTCCTCCTCCCAGATGTCGGTGAGGGGGCCGCTCGCGAAGGTGATGGACTTGATCTTCTCGGAGTCGTCCATCCCCCGGAACAACATCTGGTTGCCGTTGTGCTTGCAGGTGATCGACAGCGGCTGCAGGGTGATGCGGAACAGCGACGACAGCCCCCATGCATGGATGACCTGATTCATGAGGGCGAAGGTCGAGTCGCGATTCGATTTGTCGACCTTGCGAACGCCGAGGACGTTATGCCCTTTCTTCGCGATCAGGCGGTAGACGTAGCGCTGAGCTGCGAAGTAGCTCTTGCCGGATCCCGCCCCGCCATACAGGACGTTGTAGCGGTGCGTGTTCCACAGCAGCGGGTAGTAGACTCGATTGATCACCTGCGGGAGACGGGAGAAATCAATCGTCATCGGGCTTCTCTTCGTCGGGCAGTGGTGGGGGGATGATCTCGATGGTGTCGGTGTGAAGGTCGATGTCGGTGCGAAGCATGCCGAGCATGCGAGCCAGCAGCTCAGTAGCGCGCATGCGCGTCCCGTTGTCCTCGACGTCCGCGACGGCCTTGTCCTGGTAGAAGTGGGTGGTTTCCGCGCGGAGCCGCCTGTCGACTTCACGGACGAGCCGCGTGGGGCCGAGGTCGGCCGCGTTGAGCAGTTCATGCCATGATGCCTTCTGCTTGATCTGATCCAGCAGCCGGTGACCGCACTGGCCGGCCGACTTGCGCGTTACCTTCGGGCGAATGGAGAGGTATGCGTCGGTCAGCGTCTTGCCGTTGATGTAGGCAAGGAAGAACCGAGCCTCCATCGGTGTGATGTGCGGTTCCTTCGCCATTCATCCTTACCAGCGGTTCCCTTCAACGAGAGGGGCCGCTCACCTGAGCGGCCCCCGAAGGCAGGGCGTGGAGTCGAACCACATGGCCCGGGATATGAACCCGGGTACCGGCCGCCGGTGTCCCTACCTGGAAATGCTACGTATCAGTCAGCGCGCGCGCGCCGCTTCTCCAGCCAGCGCATCCGCTTCGCCATCCGGCGGGCCTTGTTTTTCTCCCGCCGTCCCTGCGCCCGGTAGCGAGCGCACTTCACTTTGTTGCGGCCGTAAGCACGGGAGCCCTTCTTGCCGCTCCGATGCTTCTGCCCCGAAACGAGTCGCGCCATGTCTCAGCACCTCCCTATAGCTTCATGGCGGACTCCTTTTGTGCGCCTCCTCATGAAGATACCCGCCCGCGTAGGAAGCGGGGCCTGCACGGGCGGGCGAGGAGGAGGGAGGAGAGAGGCGATGCGGGCCGAGTGGGTATCTTCGCCATGCCGTAAACGTCGCATGCTACTTGGCCCAAGGCCCGCATCTCTTTCCAATCTGTAGTGTGTTTCTCCAATATCTCTACTGGGCTAGGTCAATGTTGCGTCTCGTTTTCATGAAATTCGGGTCTTGATCGGTCATCCGCTCGGGCGTTTTCTTGCATCCAGAAGCGAATGCCCTCCCCTCGCTCTCCCATCGTTCTCGATCACCGGTCGGATCATGGGCCCGATGCAGTAGACGCGCGTCCTTGTATTCCTGCCATCGCGCAGATTCGATCGCCGTCGTGGCAACCTCCATGTAGTAGTCATCCGTCTTCTGCGCCGGCGCCTGCGAGATCGCGAGCCATGCCTCCTGGACGTACTCCTCCTGAACCTCCGGCCGCTTGCTCATGCGCCGGGCCTCGCTCCAAACATGGTCATGAACCGTGCTGTTCCTCATCACGGCGATGCATTGATCTGTCGTCACGTTCCCCTCCCTCGCGCAATAAAAAAGGCGAGGCCGCTCCCGAAGGAGTGACCTCGCCTCTGTTTTCAGTCGGCGATGTCGAAGCCCAGAACCTCGACCCTATGTGCGTCTCACGAACGGGATCACCGGCGGCCCGGTCGACTGCTGCGGCTTGCTCTTGGTTTGCAGGACATAGTTCGTGTTCACGATCTTGCCCTCATGCAGGACGTAGGTGATGCCCACCTCGCCGTACGACACCCCTTTGAGCATTTCCTCCAGCCAGTACAGGTCGAACCTCGGTGTTATACTCGTTGCGTCCCCTCCCGGTCGCGTCATGCGTCAGATGCTATGGTTTGAGATTCGCCCACTTCTGCCAGAGGGCGATTACATGCTCGGCAAGTTCCTTTCGCTCTGCGGATGTTAGCTTTTCTTCTTCCCAAAGAAACAATGCATCATCATAGCCGCTGAAAATCTTGAGCTCGGGATCAATCCCGATGATGTGATAGCTTGTGTTGATGACCTTCCCGGTCGAGAATCTCATCACCCCATTATCAAGAATGTCCATGTATCACTCCTCTCGTCAGATGCGGTGCATCAGGTCGGTCAGCTCCTCGAAGCTGCGGACCACGTGAACCTCGAGACCGCGGGCGATCGCGCGGTCGGCGAAGGCTATCTGGTCCTCGCGCAGCTCGTCCCTTCCGATCTTTATTTCCACCAGCAGATTCCTCGCGCGGCGCATCGCGATGAGGTCGCTGATCCCCGGCACGAGCGGCCGGTGGCGCGCGTCGTGGGTAGGGAGCACCAGCCAGCCGCGGTACTCGAGGTACTGCGCGGCCTGCGCTACGAGCTCGTCGTGGGTGAGGGCCAGCGTCGGGTCGTCGCGCAGGGGGATCCTCATGCGCCTGGCTCCCTGATCAGCGGGCGCAGATCGATACCCTGCGCCTTGAAGAAGGCAAACCACCCGCTCTCCAGGCGCTCGATGGTATCGTGGTCGAGGTCGAGGACGAGCTCGCGATTGATGGCCTCGAGGGCTTCGTGCAGTAGCGTGGCGATGGTTCGATCTTCGGGGTACCCGAGCTCGAGCTCGATGCGGAGCAGGTCGTGGTCGGTTCTCCCGAGATTCCCCCGGAGGTTGGGCACCCAGATGAGGCTCCACCGTTTCCCGAGAATCTCGAGTTGCTGCCGCTCGCTCACAACTGCCTCGCTTTCCTCGCGGCGATCTTCGCGTCGCGAAACGGTTGGCACATGGCACAATCGGCCTCGTTGCAGTCCAAGTAGCCCTCCATCGCCTCGATGCACGCATCCAGCGCGGCGTCCTTGGCTTCGATGGCAGCTTCGTACCGCGCCGCATCCTCGGCGGAGATACCGGCCTGCGCGGCCTTCGCGTATCCCGGCGGCACGGCGATCCTGGGTGCACGCATCATTTCCGCGCCTCCTTCTCGGCGGGCCTCTTCAACCGCCGCAGTTCCGCGATCCGCTCGGCGAGCTGTCCAGTGCGGGCGTTGTAGGTTGTCGTCTGCGCTCGGCTCATCCCCCGTCCGTCCCGCTGCATCTTGCGGACATAGCCGGCATGCAACCTGTCGAGCCGCCGTTGGCATTCGGCGATATCCTCGTCAATCGTCACGCCTTCTCCTCCTTGGGGTAGCGGCGCTCGGCCTCGGCAACAGCGGCCTGATAGGTGCGCTCGCCGGCAGACCCGCCCCAGAAACACCGAAGAGAATCGGCGCACGCCAGCCACTCCGCCTTCTCACGCTCCCGGAACTCCGGCGCGAGCAGGGACAGGATGCGGCGGGCTTCAGCGGGCTCGTCCCACTTGGCCTTCTCGTCCACCCACCGCACCAACTCCCTGGCGATCTTCTCGATGGTTGCGT
>ENA-UOWG01001242-UOWG01001242.1-activated-sludge-metagenome-genome-assembly--contig:-NODE-1242-length-26570-cov-20.145201_pt1 | contig 26570 bp, 29 predicted proteins | sample MGYA00238147_ERZ761563 | MGnify/ENA primary metagenome ERZ761563 (study PRJEB28884, sample SAMN05720216) | anaerobic digester metagenome | isolation source: active sludge of municipal... | reverse complement strand
CTTCTTTGATGGTTTTGTTTTTGTTGGTTTGGAAAGCCACATCTCGTCTGGTAACGATACCCATTAAAATCCCATTTTTGTTTACCACCGGAAAGCCGTTGATGCCCGTGTCCGCTGTCAATTCCTCGTAATCATTAATAGTTTGCTCAGGAAAAAGAGTAAAAGGATTGTCGATAATGTAATTAGTAAATCTTTTTACTTTTTTGATTTCTTCAATTTGGCGCTCAAGGGTCGTGAAGCGGTGGATGATGCCAATGCCGCCCATTTGCGCCAAAGTAATGGCCATTTTTGATTCGGTCACGGTGTCCATATTGGCGGAAACAATGGGCAGATTTATTTCTATATTTTTAGTGAGGTCTGTTCTTAGGCTGACATTTTTCCTGGATTTAATTACTGAATATTTCGGTTCCAGTAAAACATCATCATAAGACAGGCCCAAAGGGAATTCATTTTTCATAGGATATATAGAAAGCAACCAACATATTTTAACACAAAATTTGAAGTGATAATAGGACTAAAAGCAACGATTTTCAGGACGGGTCAGAAAATCATTTAAAATATTCCGGAAACTCTCCTTTTTCCCAGGGAAAAACTACCCATTCGCCTTGTTCAGCCATTCCATAGAAATCAGGATAAAATTTGCAATTAGCCGTATTTACCACCAGCGATGCGGTTTTAATCTCGCCGGGTTTATATTTGTTCACAACCGCATCCAGAATTCCCTTAAGCGATGTCCCAGTATCAGTTATTTCATCGACAAATAATAGTTTCTTACCAATTAGATCTATTTCCGGAAGATAAGTGATTTTTAACTCTTTTTGTTTATCTTTTTCGTAAGAATTGGCGGAAACGGTAAGAATGTTATAAATATCCAATTTCTTGATTAAGAAATAGAGAGGAATTAATCCGCCAGTTGTTATGCCGACAATATAATCTGGTTTAAAACCGCTGGCTTTGATTTTGCCAGCTAATTTGTCTGTTATTTCTTCAATATCCTCCCAGGAAAGTTTTTTCATAACTCTCTGCTGCGTTGGTTGTGGCTGTGTGCTTCGGTCTAGAAACACCACGCATTAAGCATTATAAGGCCTTTTTAGAGCCGATGGAAGATGATGGAGTGATGCGTCTCGGTCTTGGGTAAAATTAGACAAATGAGACGGTCCAAGGGTTATCCTCGGATTATTATCAAATAAAAAACACCTTGCCATCCCAGGGTGTTTTCATAGAAGGTGCGTCTTTAGGTCGCCAATCTTGGGCTAAGCCAGAACAGATAATTATTTTAACCAACCATTTCTCAAGCCCTCAAGCTCTACCAACTCGATCGCGTTTTCTAAGTGACCTTTTTCTTATTCACGTGTTTCTGGTGTGATTTTATAAGCGTAAACATATTTGGTAGTATAATCACCACCTCCAATATCTCCTTTGCATCCAAGGCGAAGAAAATATTCTTCTATCGATCTTGCGTCATCCGAGTTTTTACATTCTTGCCAAGTCCCATCATGTTTTACGTTATGGTCTTCCGTTAATCTTTTTGTTGGATCGGATGCAATTCCAATATACCAATTTGTATATATTGCGCCTCTGCTTTCTATGTAGGTTTTAATGTCTTGTATGGCAATTTCTTTGGTTATCATTTTTTAGCTATAAACTTTTCAGTTCATTAATGTTTTTAAACTTTAGGAAATGTCGACCTTTCTAATGGCCTTCCATTGTTTATAAGTTTAGTATTTTTTATCTTTTGGGGGACAGGGGTCTTTCCCATAGCTATCTTTATCTTGGATTGTCCCGTCTTTTCCGTGAATTACATGTTCAACTTCTAATTTTTTGGCTAGAGATGCTCCTTCGTGTTGAGTAACATCTTTAGTCCTATGAATTGAAATTGGTTTTTCTTGTCCTTCTTTTTTAACGGCCCAATTATTGCCCCAAGGAACAGTGTGAATATTTTTTGCCATATTTTTATAATTTAGGTTTTTTTATAACTTGAACGACCTTTCCGTTGATTTGATAATCATCATCGGGGTGTATGTGGATTGGAGGGAAGTCTTGTGTGGATTCAGATATTAAAACTATTTGGTTATTATCCTTATCAAAATGATATTTTTTAATATTCGCCATTCCGTCAATAATAGATAAAACGGTGTCTCCATCCAATGGTTTTTTCTCCTCGCTATCTATAAGTAAATAATCACCGTCTTCAATTGTTTTGCCATTAATAACGGCTTGATCCATAGAGGGGCCGCTGGCCTTGAGGGCAAAAAGTTTATGATTATTTCTTTGACCGATAAGGGTGCTTGATACTCTAAGATAACCGGCAATGTTTGATTCCGCCAATAGTTCAGCGGGACCGCAATTGGCCGATCCTAAAATGGGAATTGTTAAAAGCTTTGATCTATTCCTTAGTAATCCCTTGGCCCAACTTGGTTGTGTTTTTTCTATTATTCCTTTGACCTTGTCAACACGGATAAGCCCCATTTTTTCTAGCTGATTTAGATGATGCTTAATCTTTTGGGGGGATCGGGATGGCTCCCCAATAAGATCGGCTATTTCACGCAATGATAGCTGTCCCAGGTTCTTTTCTTGGGACAACGCAAGGATTCTTTCTTGAATGTTGTGCATATGTTCCCATTATATTCCAAAATTTTTGAAAAGTCAAGTCTCTTGACACCGTTGACAGGAAATAATCGTTGGGTGTATAATAACCATGTACTGGAAAATTCCAGGCGAAGCACCTTTCACTGTTAATAAATTTTTCGAAACTTGACCACGGAATTTCTCACTCCGGGGTAATACGTAATGACGTTCATAGAGAGTCTCTTTTTAGAAAAAGAGAAAATGGACCGAGTAATCTCGAAAAATATTGCCTCTATAAAAGGGTAGTGTTTTTTGATGTTTCTCGGTCGATAATATTAAAAAGCACCATTCTTATAAAGGCTGGTGTTTTTTAGTCGTTAAACATAAAACTAAACAATATGAACAATCAAAAAATTAACATCGTTGAAGTCCCGATCAATAAACTTCGGGCGGCGGAATATAATCCACGCAAGCATTCCGAGGAACAATTAAATCAGCTTAAGGAATCAATCAAAAAATTTGGCCTTGTTGATCCGGTTATTTGCAACAGCGCGCCGGAACGAGAGGGAATCATAATCGGCGGTCATATGAGATATAAGGCGGCTAAGGAGTTGGGGCTAACAGAAGTGCCGGTTGTTTATCTGAATATTTCCGATATTGAACGCGAAAAAGAATTGAATATCAGACTTAATAAGAATACTGGTGAATTTGATTTGGATCTTCTGGCTAAATTTGACGAGGATTTCCTATCGGATATTGGTTTTGACAGCGAAGAGCTCGACGACGTTTTCGGCATAGAAGAAGATCCGGAAATATTTGATTTGGAAGCCGAGTTAAGAAAATTAAGTATAGATAAGGTAACTGTGAAGCTAGGTGATATTTATGAGTTAAATGGTTCGCGTTTAATGTGCGGCGATTCAACCGTTGAATCTGACGTTCTAAAGTTAATGGGTAATGAAAAGGCCGATATGTGTTTTACTGACCCGCCATACATCCTTGATTATTTAAAAGGTAAAAAGAAGAATGGCAAGTCAATAGAAGGGTTTGGATATAAGCGAGACCGTAAGTATCTTGGCACCGACGTGTTACCCCCTGATTTTACGGAAAAATGGATGGCCAATATCCATAAAATTCAGAAAGAAAACTTCAGTATTATTTGCTACGAAAACTGGAAAAATATCCGGACCATTTGGAATGAAATGGAAAAGTACTGGAAGGTAAAGAATATGATAGTCTGGCACTTGCCAAACCGCGTCCAAGGATTTGCAGCCAAAAACAAATTCTTTAATAAACACGATATCGCTATGGTAGGGACTTCAAGTTCCGGCTCCTTAAATACCGATGACGAGAATGATGAATTACTCGAAAATGAATATGAATCAGCTCTTTATGCTATTTCCGGAAAACCGCATTGGGAATCGTACGAAAAAGGTAAAAAAATCTGCCCAACCGACTTTATTGAATATAAAGCATCGGATGAAAAATCATCCGGCCAAGGAATTATCTTTGGCACCAAACCAGTCGAAATTCTCATTCCATACATCAAAGTGCTTACGCAGAGAGATGACCTTATTATCGAGCCATTCGGCGGAAGCGGCTCAACCCTTATGGCGGCCATTAGAATGAAGCGCCGATGTTTCTTAATGGAGAAATCTCCGGTGTATGCCGAAGTGATTATAAAAAGATGGGAAAAAGAAACTAATCAAAGGGTAATTAGAATAGATGATTGATAAATCTATTAGAAAGCAAATATTAGAAGAAATTGAAAAAAGTGGAAATGTCTATTTCGCTTGTACAAAGGTTGGATTATCCAGAGCCACGTTTTATAGGTGGAAAAAATGCGATGACAAATTTAGTAAAAGCGTGGACCGAGCGTTTCATTCAGGTCGAATGGCCATGTGTGACGTTGCCGAGCATATGCTTATGAAAAAAGTGAAAGAAGGAGAGATGAAAGCTATTGTTTATGTGCTTGCGCACAATTCCAAGATTTATAGACCAAGAAACAGCACTAAAGTAATTCTGGAACACAGAAGTGACAAGAATAATAATCCGCCAGCATATGAAAGAACACTCGAAGATTTATTAAGGGAAGAGGATGAGAGAAGGAATAAGCAAGCGAAGCTCGACGATGTTAAAGATATTGGTTCGCCAACCATATCTCCTCTCACTCAACATGACATACCTATTTAGTTAGCTTTGTAAACAACTGCATTAAAAGGGTTTGCAGTTGTTTTAATAATCCTAAAAGGACATCAATTAATGTTTTAGTTTCTTTAACGTCATTTTTTATACTGACGATTTCGGCGCTTAAATTAGCCACTGCGCTTTTTAACTGCTCATTCTCAACCAATAAATATTCAATCTTATCATTTTGCAATCCCTCTCCGGTGTGCACTCCAAACTTTTCATCTACAACTGGAACAAATACTGCCCTAACTGGCAATGCCAATGCTATTAAAATGATTATTACTATTAGTGATTTTTTCATATTATTTTGTAGGAATCGTCCCTCCAGAAATATACTTAAACTCGACCGTTCCTTTTTGTATGGCTGGATTATAAGACGTAATAATTTTAAATGGACTCGATTGGCCAGGAAGAATTGGGTTATAATCTATGAGAGCATCATCGGATTTAATAAAATTATCATTTTTATCATATAATTGGACAACGGCGAGTACATCGCTGAGTGATTTAGAACTAATATTAGTAACCAATCCCTCTGTGATAATAAAACTCGTACTTTCTTTAGTGTAAGTAACATTTTTTAGTTCTAAGAGATATTGATTTTCTTGTTTAGTCGTCACGCTGGAAGACTTTAGGTTGTTTAAAAGAGAAATAGAACTAACTGTAAATCTCCAGAATAATAATGCCAAAATGATAAGTATGACCATGGCAAAAGGATGTCGCATTGGCCACGCTCTCAAATCGCCCTGACAATTGGGGCAACGCTTAGCGTTACTTGATATATCAGTTTGACAATATTTGCACTTTTTTATTAGTGATCTGTTGGGCATGCATTTTAATTATTAGAGCTGGTGGGAAACAAAAAGCTCCCAGCCAGCGATTCCTTGCGGAACCCACGCCTCTTTCGAGGCATGACCAACGACGGTGCTCTGACCAGGAGCTTTCTGCCGTCGTTGGTTTTTTAGCCATGCCATGCGATTAATCGCATAGTTTAGGCCATTTGGAATATTCAATTGTTAATCTTATTTTAACTTAATCGACCCTTGAAATCAATCACATCTTAGCTTAGTTCGAAGCTTTTGCGAAGCCTTAGTTACCAACAGGTTACCAACTTAGGGGTCTGGATTGTCTTTGGTGATTGTGTCATTAATAGTGTTGTATGAATACGCAGATACCAGTAGAGGTCATGGCTCAGGTCAAAATAGAGCCCCCAGTAGAGGTTAAATACTGTCTATATGCGCGGAAGTCATCGGAATCAGACGAAAAACAAGCCCTTTCTATTGATTCACAAGTAAAAGAGATGCTTCAAATAGCCGAGCGAGATGGCTTGGAAATAGTCGATATTCGCAGAGAATCTCATTCGGCTAAAGATTCGGGGCAGCGACCAGTATTTGCTGAGATACTTAAAGATATTCGAAGTGGTAGATATACGGGAATACTTACTTGGGCACCGGATCGATTGAGCAGAAATGCCGGCGATCTCGGTTCTCTTGTGGATTTAATAGACCAGAAATTACTCATTGAGATAAGAACCTATGGACAAAGATTCACTAATTCTCCCAATGAGAAATTTCTCTTAATGATTTTATGCAGCCAAGCTAAATTGGAAAATGATAATAAAAGTGTAAATGTGAAAAGGGGATTAAGAATGAGATGTGAAATGGGATTGTGGCCAGCTCCTGCACCAACAGGATATTTAAACGAAAAGAGAATTGACCGGAAGGGATACGTAATGGTTGATTCGGAACGAGCGCCGGTTATAAAACAAATGTTTGAAAAGATGGCTTATGAACATTGGAGCGGTCGGAAGATTTATCACTGGTTGAAATTCGATATGAATTTTAGAAGCGCAACGAGTAATAAACCATTAACACTTAGTAATATCTATAAAATACTTCAAACTCCATTTTATTATGGTTCATTTGAATATCCGGTGGGAAGTGGTAATTGGTATAAAGGTAAACATCAATCGATTATTTCCAAAGAATTATATGAAAAAGCCGTCGCACAACTTAAGCGCGATCGGATTGTTCGCGGAGAAAGTAAGGAGTTTGCCTTTACACGACTTATGACGTGCGGCATTTGCGGATCGGGCGTGTGTGCGGAGGAGAAGTTTAAAACATTAAAAACAACTGGCACAATTGCCCGCTATGTTTATTATGGTTGCAACCGATCAAAGAATTTTCACTGCAAAAACACATATATCCGAGAAGAGGAATTAGTGGAACAATTTATTGAACTCATTGGTAAAATTAATCTGAATGAATCTGAAGTGAAAAAGCACTTTGAAGAGGAATTAAAACGTAACGCCAAATTTCAAAGAGCATTCCTAGGGATTCAAAAAATACAAGTCGTGGATGACCGATTTGACTCAAAAAAGTATGCTGCCTATGTTTTTCGGGAGGGTTCGCCAGGAGAAAAACGGGAGTTCCTAGGAAGCCTCAGAAGTAAGCTTTGTCTTAAAAATAAAGTAATTGTCGTCAAAAATGAAAATAGTAATTGAAATAAATCAAAAAATACGTAAAATTAACAGTGTATGATTACGAAGGATACAAATCCTAAAAAAACTTTTTTGAATAAAATTATCCATGGCAATGCAGTTGACGTGATGGAACAAATGCCAGATTGTTATGTGGATTTAACGGTCACCTCGCCTCCTTATGATGAATTAAGAAATTATAATGGTTATCATTTCGACTTCGAGGGCATTGCCAAACATTTATATAGGGTGACTAAAAATGGAGGTATTTTAGTTTGGGTTGTCGGAGATAAAATCAAAAATGGGAATCGTAGCCTCACGAGTTTCAAACAAGTACTACATTTTCAAAAAATTGGATTTAATGTTCACGATGTCATGATTTATAAAAAGAGGAACACTCCCTTTATGAGAACCAACGCTTATACAAATTGTTTTGAATTTATGTTTGTTCTAAGTAAAGGAAGACCAAAATCATTTAATCCAATAAAAACTAAAACCGTCAGGCAGGGACAAGAAAAATTGCCTTTTAACAAAGGAGCAGACGGTGTGAATAGAAAAATTTTAGGCGAACTTAAGCCTGAAAAAACAATGACAAATATTTGGGAATATGCCGTAGGTCTTCATGGATCAACAAGTGACAAAATCGCTTTCAAACATCCCGCTATTTTTCCTGAAAAATTAGCCGAAGATCATATACTTTCATGGACTAATCCGGGCGATATTGTTTTTGACCCAATGTGTGGCTCTGGAACTACTTGCAAGATGGCTCTTAAAAACAAGCGCCATTATATTGGATGTGACATTTCAAAAGAATATGTTGAACTAACAAAGAAAAGATTAGAGATATTAGGAACTTAATATTTTTACTTGATAAATCTGATAGCTTTTTTCATAAGCTCTACGTCATCTTTGAATCTGCCTATTCCAGTGTTACAGCTATCACATATCCAATCCCTTACCTTTCCAGAGCGGTGATCGTGATCAAGAACAACTTTGCTAGTTATGCCCGCTATGGTTCTTTTTCCACAGATAGGACACTCAAAAGGCTTATTTTGCGGTTTCTTCTTTGACCATTCGCGTTTTGCTTTCAAGGCTAAGTTCACTCCTTCAAGTTTCTTTCTGCATTCTTGACATGATGGTCTTCGAACCGATCTATTATTCTTAGCATTTTGATTCTTTGCGAATTCCGTTGTGTTCAAAAGCTTATGACAAATATTGCAAATCTTCTTAGAAAATCCATCCCCAGCCTCTTTAACATTGAAAATCTCAAAATCATTATTATCTAACGGGACCCTCTTCCAAATTCTTATAAAAAAGATGGACGATTTTTCCCCCGACTCAGATTCTATAATGCCAACGTCATTTTTCTCGATTAAAATTGTATTTGATATTTTTATATCTTTTTTAGCAAATACAAATTTATTGCCGGGTTTATTCATATTAGTTTATTTTACACCTTTCTACTTTCGGTGTAGTACGCAGTAGAATATTGATTTTTTTATTTGATTTTTGGTTTTGTGATTCTAAAAAGGTAGATCTTCTGTATTGACTGATTTTTGGTTTTGTTTTTTTTCGTCACCATCGTCTTCGCCAATTTCGCCTTCAATATTTTTCTTGATTTCTATAAACTCATTTTCAATTTCTTTAAGACGACCCTTACTATCTTTTATTAATTGGGCCGCCTCTTTAACTTTTATTAAGCCTTCTTCAACATCAACTTCGTCTTGTTCGTCAAACCAATCTGCAATCGCAGATAGTTTTTCAAGGTTTTTACTTAAATCAACTTTTTCAGATTTATTTTTTTTTGCCATGTTTTTATTTTATGTTTTTTACTTCTGACATTATCTCGCCGTCCATTACTCGAATATTTAATTTTTCCCCGAGCTTAGTATCTTTAACGCTACGAATTACCTTGTCTCCACTAAACACTATACTATATCCTAAGCTTAATTGCCGTTCGGGATTATTTGTCTCAATTAAACGATTTAAATTTATTATTTTTGTATTAATAATTCGTACCGCTCCAACATATTTATTTTTAATCTCCTTTGGAATTTGAAAAAGGTATTTAGACTCGGTGAAATTAAGAGAATTATTGAATGATTTCAGAATAGTTCTTGTTTTGTCGGGAAAACCTCTTTCCATGTACGAAATTTTAGATTCTATTTTTAGAAAGCCGCTTCGGATTGCCCTCTTTGCCTCCTCATATTTTTTTAAAATCTTATCTAAAACCTCTTTTGTTTTATTGAGGGTTGAGGTGACTATGTTTGCAGCAGCATCTTTAATGCCTTCAAAGGCATTAAAAACCTTTTGTTTATTTATTTCAAGAGAATAAGTTGCTTCAGTCCAAGCTTTGCATAATAATGCGGCTACAAGTGAGGGAGTTGACTCGGCCGCATCGGCCACGAGAGCGGCTAGTGGCATATCCTGGTGATGACCAATTCCTGTTATTACGGGGACTGGGAATTTAGCTATCTCTCTTACCAGCGCCTCATTATTAAACCCGGCAAGTGACTGCATAGAACCTCCGCCTCGAATTAAGACTAAAGCGTCAAGATTTTCATTTCTTAGCGCACGAACACTTAAGGCAAGATATCTGCCAGATTCAGGACCTTCAACTCGACAATCTAACATCTTAATTCTGAAACCAGATCTTCGAAGATTATTGCTAAAGTCATGGATAACAGCTCCATGCATTGAGGTAATGACTCCTATATTTTGAGGGAATGGTGGGATTGGTTTTTTTCTTGATATCTCAAATAAGCCCTCCGCCTCTAGTTTTTTCTTCAATTTATCATATGCTTTTTTAAGAGCACCCTCACCAATTAGTTCGATAGCATTGGTTATAAAAGATAATTTGCCAAACTTACCAGTAAAATTTGGGCAACCTTTTATTTGAATTTCCATGCCAACTTCTAATTCAACGCCGCAAAGTAAATATAGATTTTTCCACATTACGCAAGATAACGTTTCTCCAGTATCTTTGTCCTTGAGAGTAAAATAGGCGTGTCCACTTGCGGCTATATTTATTTCGGAAACCTCTCCAATAATTTCAGCATAAAGAGCTTTGAGGCTTGCGTTGAGGACCTCAATGAATTCTGAAATTGTGTAAGGTTTTTTTGATTCCATACTAGACGATTTCTAGTCACCACTTTAGACTAGAATCACTTAGGTATTTTTTCTACCCAAGCACAAATTTTATTACATCCAAATCGAGGCGCTGGAGGATTTTTGCTCTCAAGAATTTTTCTAGCTTTTTCTAATAATGTAGGAATAATGTCGAGTTTAAGGCTGACCTCAGATATATGGGTTGTAAAACTTAATTTAAAATCTAAATCAGTATCAAGATTTTCCTGTGGCTCGCAATAAATCAGGGATAATTTAGAAACTGGATGGAACCCATGATTTGGAGCCGCATAAGCGTAAGCATTTAACTGAACTTCATACATTGGGAATAAAGCATCTTGTTTGGGCGTGAATTTGGCAGTTTTGTAGTCAACTATATGATAAGTATCATCGTTGAGTTGAAAAATATCATCAGGATTACCAGTCAAAATCCAGTCATATTCAGGAATGGGGACGCTTATCTTTGGCGGTTCTATATGTCTTTTCACATTTTGGATTGGCAGCCAGTCGGGATGGAGGTTTCTTTCGAGGAATGAGCGTCTAACACTTTTCTTGCTTAAACTATCCAGAGTACTAAAAATTCCTGGGAAAATGGACGGAGATCTACCAAAATGTCTTCCCAACCAAAAACAGCGTGGGCAAAAATCATCTAATGCTAGTTCACCTAAATCCTTAGCACTTATTACTTTTGTTTGATCTTGTTTTGGCATAGGATTTATTATGTTTTAAGGATTATAGCAAAATAATGCTCTAGCATCTCTTTCGATATTGTGCTTGGTTTGGCTGCTGAGACGATATTCGAACCGTCTTGATCTAGTACTGATAAAATCTACGCGTCTCGGTCTCTCGATACTGTGTTGACTCGGGCTGCGGGACTTGGACTCGAACCAAGATACTGGGCTTCAAAGGCCCATGTCCTGCCATTAGACGATCCCGCAAATATAAATCTTTAATCCCTGCCGATTAAGGTGTAGGTGTTGTCGTTATTGTACATCAAAGTGAAATTGCGGCTGTAGTGGTCTTCAAATTGGGCTTGGCCTTTCGTTCTGGCTTCATCGAAAAACACCTTGGCTTCTTCCGGGGAAAGGTTGGAAATTAAATGATTTATTCCGTAACTGATATTTTTTTCCTGATCTTCGTATTTGACGTATTGTCCGCACAAATATTTTTTTTGGACCATATTATTATTTAAATTATTTTTCGCGACTTTTATGTTTTATGTTTTACTAGCATTTTCTAACACAATAATTTCCAAAGGTAAAGTGGGGATGGGCGAGTGTTTGATTTCTTCTTTGACCCGTAAAAATCCTTCCATCAGCTTCTGGATTTTTTTAAGTTCCAGGCTTTGGCCGAATTTAATCAATACTTTTAATTCTTCGTCGGTCATTTCGTCTTTGATGATTTTTTCCGTTTCCGGATTTGTCTTCAAAAGCATTATTCGTCTTAGATTTTTTATTACGCTTCGGCTGAACTCAATCAAATCAGCGCCGTTTTCGTAGATATTATTCAGGAAGCGAATCGCTTCGGCGGTGTCATTTTTGGCGAGATATTCTAAAAACTGGCTGATTTTTTGGAAATTAACTCGGCCCAAAATCTCCTCCAGTGTGTCAGTCGTTATTTCCATATGTCCCAAAGAAATGAGCTGGTCTAACAGCGATTCGGCGTCGCGCAAACTGCCTTCGGAAGACATGGCGATTTCGCGCATCGCTTCGTCGGAAATTTTTATCTTTTCTTCCTTGGCCAGTATTTTTAAACGTTCGATAATTTCTTTGATTGTCAGTTTTTTAAAATCGAACCTCTGGGTGCGGGAAATTATGGTGGCCGGCAGCTTTTCCGGTTCGGTGGTGGCCAAAATAAAAATGGCGTGGGCCGGCGGCTCTTCCAGGGTTTTTAAAAGAGCGTTAAAGGCTTCTTTGGTGAGCATGTGCACTTCGTCAATGATGAATACTTTATATTTGGATTTTACTGGAGCAAAGCGGATGCCGTCCTTGAGGCTTCTGATTTCATCAATACCGCGGTTGGAAGCGGCATCAATTTCAATTAAATCCAAAGAGCGGCCCTCGTTGATTTCTTTGCAAGATTCGCATTCGTTGCAGGGTTCGTAAGAGGTAGAGCTTAAGCAGTTTACCGATTTAGCCAAGAGGCGAGCGAGCGTGGTTTTGCCAGTGCCGCGTTGGCCGCAAAAGAGATAGGCGTGGGAAACGCGATTGGATTTTAAAGCATTAATAAGCGTTTGGACAATGGCCTTTTGACCAATGACCTCATCAAATGTTTTTGGCCGGTAGCGCCGGTATAAAGCAAGGTGAGCCATAGCTGAAATTAAAGATTTAGAACTAAAAATTTACAATCAAATTCAAGTTTATTATAGCGTTTTTCATCGGAAAAGTAAAAGTTGGCCGTTTGCTAATAATTCATTTATATACTACAATTATTTTCAGTTTATCCCGCGATTCGGTTATGAGAAAAAAAATAATTTTTATCATTGGCTTTGCGGTTCTAATCATAGTCGCTGCGGCGGCTATTTGGTTTTTGGCCGGCAGCCGCGATATCGGAATTGCTTTAATTACTAGTCCGACGCCCCAAGGCGATCCTTGGCCGGAAAGGCTGAAGAATCCGCCCCAGACTGTTAAAGCCCTGTATGCGACGATTTGGACCGCCGCCACTGAAAAACAAATGGATTATTTGATAAAGCTTGCCACCAGCACGGAAGTTAATGCCGTGGTGATCGATGTGAAAGATTACACCGGCCACGTTTCTTTTGAAACGCAATCTTCGCTTATTAAAGCTGTCGGATCGGAAGAGGTGCAGCTGAAAGATTTAAATAAATTAATTAATAAATTGCATAAAGAAAATATTTACGTCATTGCCCGCATTACTGTTTTTCAAGACCCGATTTTAGCGAGTAAGCGACCGGATTTGGCGATTAAAAGCAAAAAGACCGGAGTTAATTGGAAAGACAATAAAGGATTGTCTTGGGTTGATCCGGCTTCGCCGGAGGTTTGGAATTATATTTTAACCGTGGCCAAAGAAACCGAGCGCTACGGATTTGATGAATTGAATTTTGATTATGTGCGTTTTCCTTCGGACGGCGACATGAAAGACTTAGCTTTTCCGTTTTATGACGGCCAAAGGCCAAAGCACGAAGTCTTGCGGGATTTTTTCCAATACCTTTCCGGTAATTTGCGTCCCAGCGGCATTAAAATTTCAGTTGATTTGTTCGGCTTGGCAACGGTCAATCATGACGATTTGGGTATCGGTCAGGTTTTGGAAGACGCGGCTCCGTATTTTGATTTTATTTGTCCGATGGTTTACCCCTCGCATTATGCCTCGGGCTTCTTAGGTTATTCTAACCCCGCAGCCTATCCTTATGAAGTAATTAAATATTCTTTAGAGAGCGCTAAAAAACGCTTGGAAATCTTGACGGCAACGCCAACTCCGCTGGCTAATGCCACGACTACTTCGTCTGTCTTGCCAACGCCAAAATACGAAAAAGTGGCGGGGCTTCGACCTTGGCTTCAGGATTTTGATTTGGGTGCTACTTATGACGCCAGAATGGTGCGTTTGGAAAAGCAGGCCATTACTGATTTGGGCCTTTCGAGCGGTTGGCTGCTTTGGGACCCGAAAAACGTTTATACTCCAGCTGCCTTGGACCCCGAACAAAAGTAGAGTTGTTTCGTTATATATAATAAGGTATTTGGTTAAAACAATTCCTCCAAAACAGCGGAATTTAATTTTTTTAAATATTTATGTTGAAATCCAAAGAATTAAATTTAATAATTCGACACCTAAAAAATCCCAGGAAACTTTATTGGGGAGTTTTTGCCGCTTTGATCGGCGCCGGCATTTCGGCTTTTGTCCCTTATATTTATGGGCGTCTGGTTGATATTGCGGTTGCGCCGGCGACGTCTTTGGCTTCTATAATGAAAATTCTTTTTGTTTGGCTGGCCTTGGCCATTATTCGGGATCTCTTGGATTTTTTCAGCACGCGTCAGAGTTATGAAATAGCTACGGATTTGACCAATAGTCTTGAAGTAGAAATGGTCGGCCATCTTTTGAATATGCCGATGAAGTTTCATAAGGAGAAAAAGACCGGAGAGGTGCTGCGCAAGATTGATAAAGGCGTTGATCAAATCTTCAGCGTTTTAGACAGCACTGTTTTTTCTTTTTTTCCGGACATCGTTTCTTTTGTGGTGGCGATTGCCATTTTGCTGGCAACGGAATGGCGCTTGGCCGTTGTTTTATTAGCAACCAGCGTTTGCTATGTCTTGGTCACCTGGCTTTATACCAAAGAAATCGTCAAGAAACAGAAGGCAATGCATCGAGCTTGGGAAAAAGCTTATGGCGAAATGTACGATTCCGTTTCCAATGTTCATACAGTGAAGGCGACGGCCAATGAGTTATGGGAGCGCAAAAAATTCAGCCGCAGCTTCAATCATGCCGGAGTGATTTTTAAGAATTGGCGAAGAGTCTGGCAAAAGATGAATATTTGGCAGGGGCTGCTTTTTTCCATCAGTTTTGTTGTGGTTTTTGGCATGGGAGTGCTGATGCTTCGTTCCGGAACATTAACTCCGGGTAAGTTGGTAATGTTTGCCGGCTATATCGGGCTTCTGACCTCGCCCCTCTCAAGACTTTCTAATCAGTATCGTTCAATCCAAAGCGCCATTGTGGCTTTTCGTCGGGCAGCTAAGATATATTTCACGCCAGCCGAAGAAGATACGAGTTCCGCCGTTGTTTTAAAGCAAATGAGCGGCGAAGTGGTTTTTGATAACGTGAGTTTTAACTACAAAAAAGATAAGTTAATTCTTGACGGCATTTCTTTCTTGGTCAAGGCAGGCGAAAAAATTGCCATTGTCGGAGAAAGCGGAGTGGGCAAAACTACTTTGGTTGACTTGATTAGCCGTTATTATTTTGCTACCAAGGGAAAAATTTTAATTGACGGAGTAAACGTTAAAGATATCAAGATTAAATTCTTGAGGAGCCAGATTGCTTTGGTGCCGCAGGAAGTAATGTTGTTTAATGATACGATTGAAAACAATATCAAATACGGTAAACCCGATGCGACCGAGGCAGAAATCATTGAGGCGACCAAAGCATCCAATGCTTATGAATTTATCGAAAAGTTTCCGAAAAAATTGGAACAAGTTGTGGGAGAGCGAGGAATTAAACTTTCTACCGGTCAAAAGCAAAGAATTGCCATTGCCCGCGCCATTATTCGCAATCCGAAAATTTTAATTCTGGACGAAGCGACCTCGGCTTTAGATTCGGTTTCGGAAAAATTAGTGCAAGAGGCGCTGGAAAAATTGATTTCTGGCCGCACTGCTTTCATCATTGCCCATCGCTTGAGCACCATTAAAAATGCTGATAAGATAATTGTGTTGGAGAAGGGACACATTGTTGAAATGGGAAATCATGCGGAATTGATCAATAATCCTAACGGTGTTTATCGCCATTTCTGGGAATTGCAATCAGCTATTCAAAAAGCAAAATAAAAATAATATGAAGCTATACATCGTTGCCACACCAATCGGGAATCTGAAAGATATGACTCTTAGGGCGCTCGAGGCCCTCAAAGAGGCGGATTTGATTTTGTGTGAAGATACTCGGCATACTTTGCAATTGCTTAACCACTTCGAGATTAAAAAGCCGCTTTTGTCTTATCATCAGCACAGTCAGCTGCAGAAAATTGAACAGATTATCCAACTATTGCGAGAAGGGAAAACTTTGGCGTTAGTTTCAGACGCCGGCACTCCTGGGGTTTGCGATCCGGGCAATAAATTGATTGAGTCGGTTTTGGAAAGAATGTCGGAGACGCAGATTATTCCCGTTCCCGGGCCGTCGGCTCTGGCTAGCATTCTTTCGGTGGCTGGGATTGAAATAGACCGGTTCTTGTTTCTGGGTTTTTTGCCGATTAAAAAACACCGCCAGAATTTCTTGCGGCAAATCATTGAATCGCCATATCCAGTGGTTTTTTACGAATCGCCTTATAAAATTTTGAAAACTCTCAAAGAAATTGAGAAATTTCAGCCGGATTTGCAAGCGGTGGTGGCCAAAGAATTGACTAAAATGTTTGAAAAAGTTTATCGCGGCAGATTGAAAGAAATAATTGTTCAAATCGAAAAAGACAAGCCAAGAGGGGAGTATGCGGTGATAATTGAAAGTTCAAACTTAAAATCGGATAGACCGAAATAATTATGAAAAAAATAAGACAACCAAAAATCGGTTTGGCGTTGGGAAGCGGCGGCTCAAAGGGGCTAGCCCATATCGGCGTTATTAAAGTTTTGGAAGAAAATAATATTCCGATTGATTTTATCGCCGGTTCCAGCATCGGTGCGATGGTTGGCGGTTTTTATGCAACTACGAAAGATGTCGGGCAAATGGAAAAAATAGCGCTGAGCACAGATTTGCGGCTCGTTCTATCTCTGCTCGACCCCTCTCTTCGTCAGGGATTATTGGGCGGCGGAAAGGTAAAGAATTTTATTGAAAAGCATACCAAGGGAATGAATTTTAAAGATTTAAAAATTCCTCTTTCCGTGGTGGCAACGGATTTGAAAAATGGCGATGCGGTTGTTATCAATGAAGGCGAAGTCGCCTCGGCCATCAGGGCGAGTATTTCTTTGCCTTTGGCTTTCAAGCCCATAAAACTGGAAAATAAATTATTGGCTGACGGCGGAATGTCTTTACCCGTTCCTGTTGAAGTGGTGAGGAAAATGGGAGCAGAATTGGTGATAGCGGTTAATTTGTACGCCGATTATTCCGCCAACGAAGGTCCCAAAAAGAACAAATACGGTTTTTATAAAATTGCCAATAATTCCATTGAGCTCTTACTCCATCATCTTGCTCATTGGAATATCAAAGATGCAGATGTCGTTATTAATCCTCAAGTCGGAAAGACGACCTGGGACAGTTTTTTGAAGGGTAAAGATACGATTTTAGCCGGCGAAAAAGCAGCAAAAATTGTTTTGCCGCAATTAAAAGAATTAATAAGCAAAAAATCCGCGGAATTATCTTCGTAAAATTTCCGAACGAGATGGATTCTTTTATAGACAAACCTTATATTATAAGAACCAGTACGATTATTGATATTATAAAAGCAGAATATTCAACTACGGAAATCGGAGTTGGCCTAAAATAGTAATATTTTATCCAATCATCCCTTCCGTATTTTTTTACGGCTATTTGCTGTTCTTCCGGCGTTCGGGAAATCATAAAGCGCGTTGATAATTCATTTGTTTCATCGCTGAAGAATTTATAGAATTTTTTTGAAAAAGGATATAACCATTGAATTCCCCAGCCGATGCCGACGCTATCGTGAATAAAATGCAGAAAGGATAAAATTGCAAACAAAATAGCCAGTTGAAGATCTAATAAAATAACAGCTCCAATAAATCCAGCCGGAATAAAAATTAAGGGGTGATGCAATAATTCTCGATGGGTGTGGGTTTGCGCGTTTGATTTTTTTCCGTTTATTGAATAAAAGACGAAGTCTATATCAGGTAGCAAAGCGAATAAAATTCCAACAATAATTAAAATTAGAGACAAATTAACGCCCTCTATTTTGGTGAAGGCAAGCACCCCGAAAATTCCCAGCGCTATATCCAAGAACATAGTGGTCTTTAGTACAAGACGTTAGAACTTTTTATGAAAACTCTCCGGATCCAGAATGAGCATCTCCTATTCTTAAACGGTTTTAGCTTTCTCTAAAATATCGAAAGCGATCCTGTCAACAAGCGCCCGGCCAAGCAATGTCAAATTCAAGACGCCACCGTTTTCCTCAACAAATCCGCACTCGATTTGTTTTTTTATAAGGCTTTTGTAAAAACCCAGCATGTTTTTATCCACTTCTCCTTCATAATATTTTTGGCCAGATTTTAATCTCCCTAGAAGCTTAAATATTAAAGCTTCTTTCGAGCCAAATTTTTTGCTGAATCTAATTGGTAAAATACCCCTTTTTATGTCTTTAATATAGTTTTCAATCTCGTCCTGGTTATGAATGAACCCGAAAGGCGCATAGGAATAAGCCCCCAAGCCTATTCCATACATAGGCAGAGATCTGGCCCATCGTTGTTCATAAACCTTAATCTCCTTGATCTTCGGTTTAATAAAGAAACCGATGAGTATCTCTTCATACCCCGCCCCCTCCAATAACTCCTTAGCCCTTAAATACATTTCTATCGCGGCTACTTCACTTGGGAACAACCTGGGATGCTTTTTATATATAAAAAATAGTGGGGCATTAGTTCTGTGAGAGGCAATTAATGTCGACAGCGGCCCATAACCTATTGCCGATGTTCTATAAGTTGATATGCCGTCAACGCCCAAAGAAACGGCTATTTTAATTGTTCGTTCCCAATCTTCTATGGTCTGTTTCGGAAGTGCGTAGAGCAAATCGATATTTACATGATTGAAAGTTTTTAAAGCGAGTTTTATGACCTCCTTGGCTCTTGCGCCATCATATCTCCTATTTAAGAATTTTAAATTAGCATCATAAAATGATTCAATTCCTAGGCTCAATCTGTTGGCATAATGTTTTATAACATCAAACTTATTTTCAACCCCATCTTCTGGACTTGCTTCTAGGGTGGTTTCGCAATCTTTGGCTAAACTCAATTTAGAAGTTATAGAAGACAAAAACTTGTCTAAGTTTTTTATTGAGATGATGCTAGGCGTTCCGCCACCAAAATATAGAGATTTGATTTCTTTATCAAAAACACCGATTTTTTTGTCTAAAATGGAAAGCTCTGTTTTTGTGTAATCCAAAAAATTCTCGGAATCTTTGCCATAAGGATAAAGAAAGTAATTACAATAGACGCATCTGGCCTTACAAAAGGGAATACTGATATAAAGGCTAATTTCTTTGGCATTTTTATACTCAGTCAAAATATCTGCAGCATCAGTTCTTATATTCTGTATGTCGGCAACGGCAAGGTCTGGTGGAATATAATAACGATAGTTCCCACTATTTTTATTTCTAAGGTAAGACCTTGGTAGTTTCTTAATATTTAATTGATGGTGCATAATTGTTTGGGGGAAGTGTCGATAAAAATATATGGCGGGAGAATTCACCTAATTCGGTAATTTTACCCGGGATATTTGTGGACCCGAGGAGAATCGAACTCCTATCTTCCGGATGCAAACCGGATGCTCTGCCACTAAGCTACGGGCCCGGTAATAACTTTTACATACTACAATATAATAGGAGCAATTCTAAAGATTACGAATATCCAGAGGCCAATTTTCATCACTATATCCAGCGGCTCTTTGGCGTAAGAAATCTCCCTCTTTTTCAATTTTAAAATAAATTCTATAAACAAAAGTCCCGATATTATTATGTCCCAGCCGATAAATATTTTAAAGGCAATGAATTGATAATGGGTGAGGCCGTATAAAAGAAAAAGTAAGGCAATGGTGTTAAATTTGTCGCTGATGTGGTCAAAGTATTCGCCAAAATAAGTTTCTTGATTTTTTAGGCGGGCCATGGCGCCATCCAGGAGATCCAGAAAATAGATGAAGATAAAAACGGCAATTTGAGAAAGGCGGGGATGGTTTATGGCAAAGGGGAACCAGATTAAGAGAATAAGAGAACGTAAGGCGGTGATGTGATTGGGCAACAGCCACTTCGGTAAAATATTAACCAGTGGAGCTAATTGTTTGTCCTTAGCAAATTTTAATTTATCGTGGATTTTGGAAATTTGAATGCCAAGGTCGTAAACCATACTTTTAATTAACTATTCTGGCTCGTGAATATAAATTACCATTTTTGGCGCTAAAATTCAATTTAATTTGTGGTTAATTAGAAATCCGAGCCCTTAAGCTCGGATTTCTAATATTAGTGCTAATAACTTTTTTAACCTGCTTAACCTGGCTATAATTACTGAAGTTCGTTTGAACATTTTTGAACGGGATTGATCCATCCCAGGGCGTCGTCCATCTACCTTGCGTTTCTTGGCGGGGTAAGGGAGTAGATCCATTTTCCATCCGGACCACGTTTAGGTGTGGAAGTAAAGATGGGCAATTTAATTTTACAAAACTCGCTCACTCTGTTATAATAAGTATTATAATGATGAAGCTTTGGGGCAAAATCATGGACAACAAAATTATAAATAAAGTCGTCAGATTTACTGAAAGGATAACTAGCGGTGAGAGTGTTAGTAAATCTGATATTCTCAAAATATCAAGGCTTGTGGATCAATCTGATAATAACCTCAATGTCTATAAGGGAATTTTAGGCGTATACTATTTTTCAAGATTTGGAAGCTATCCAGATAAAAAGTTTAAAGAGCTTGTGACAGATGAAAGGTTTTTGAAATGCATCTCTTTAATTGGTGGTGATGTTTTGCGACCCCATGAAATGGGGGGTGTATTTTTGAATATACTTACAATTCCAGACAGCAATAGGGAACATAGAGATATTTTGATGGGATGTTTTTATGGCGCTCTCTGGCCCTTTATGAATAATCCTCAAAATTTTGAAACGGCTGTTAATTATGGCATTGAAATGGCAAAATCAGCCTTTAGTTTAGACAATTTTGATATTCAGAAAAAACTAGGTTTTGGAAAAAATAAGGCAAAAGTAATTAGTTTGGCTGGTAGCGGGAAAAAAGAGATTAAAATGCTTAATATAAGCTCAATGGCTGCCGTCGTAACAGCGGCAGTTGGCAAAGCGATTAGAGAAAATATTGTAGTAGAAAAGACCATGGCAAGAGCAACTTCAAGTGTGACCGGGTCTAGTGATATCTTTGAATATCTCGGAGTTAATCTAGATGTATCAGTTCGCGAAATGGCTGATATCTCTCTTAAAACAAAACTAGGGGTATTCGACATTAATAGACTCGTGCCGAGGTTAAACTACGTTTATGACGGTCGGCTGTATGATGTTCAAGTTTTTGCTGGACTAGTTGGCGGAGCGGCCATAGTAAATCCCGTGGAAGTTAATTTAATAAATTATGGTCTGACCAGAGGATCAACGAAATTATGCTTAGCCATCCTAAATAAACTTTATCCTGATAAGAACATTGTTGTTCTTCGGGGGGAAGATGAAGAGGGAAAACCAGTTATGGATCAGATATCCATAGCGGCTGACACGGAAATTGCTTTAAGGTATAAGAGTGAAAACTCTTTTTTCAATGTAACACCAAAAGATTTCGGTTTTAATTCCGCATCTCTTAAATGCATTGAGACTACTCAAACTTCAAAGGAAAATTTGGAAGGGTTTATTCGTCTCTTGACCGGTCATGGCAACAAAAATCTTGAATTTGTTGTGGCAATGGAAGTTTCTTTAAATCTTTATGGGTTAGGGATTATTGACGACTTAAAAATGGGAGCGAGTCTAGCCCTAGAGGCGATTCATTCGGGAGAAGGGATAAAAGTTGTCGAAAATCTTGTTTCTTGCTCAAGGGGCAATCTACAAAGATTTGGTAACTTATTGAAAACTTATCTAAATTAAGATATGAAAAAGAATCTAATCGGTTACCTTCTTTTGCCAAAAGGGATTCGGAGTATTCTTTTTAAGTCGTATGTTTATTTTGTTCCATTTCTGTACTCTTTATTTCTTGGTTCAAGGTATTTGCAAAATTTTCTAGTTTTTCTTTTAGTCTTCTTTTTATTCGAATTTGTTATAAATCCTTCGCGATATCAATTAAATGATCTGGCGGATTACAAAGACGATCAACGGCGACAATATCACTGGCAACGTCCAGTAAATAAAGATAACGGGTCATTAATTTTTGCGGTTGCGTTATCAAGATTCGTACTTGGAACAAGTGTCGCCTTCTTTTTAGATATAAACCTCGGCTATTTAGCAATAGCATTTCTAGCACTTCAGCTTTTCTACGATCATTTCGCTAAGAGATATTCCCCCTTTTTAGCAATTTTTACTGTTTCTATAGCTTATCCGCTAAGATCTTTGACGATGTTTTATGGTTTAGATATGGCATTAGATCGGACAAGCATCCTCCTTTTATTATCCATATTGTTTTATTCAACTTATATGGTGATTCAATGGCGTAAGAATGAGTCTTTCTTTATTGCAAAAAATAAATTAACACCAAAGCCACATTCCGAATTTTTCAGTAGTCCTAAAGTTAAGTTTTTAATTTTTCCCGTTCTTCTAATGTTTCTATTTATTTTTATTCATCTAGTAGTTTCATTGACAAAAGTAAGTGTAAATGATGCTTTGATGATTTACGCAATAGCCTTACTTTTGATAATAGTTTTTTCGCTGCCCGGCAAACGTATTCTTAACGAAATAGCCATCCAATCTCATAATATTATTATTGCCTTTTTATTTACTATTCTGACTCTTAATAAATTTCTAATCACCTTAGCCATTGTTGTCGTAGCAATTTTTATAATCTTTTGGTACCATAAAATCTATGTAGAGAAATTTGCCAATAATTATTTTCACGAAACACATCATGGCGAAAAATAAAAAACACAATTTTAGAAAGATAAAAATTGCACAGGAAAATTTGAGCCACGCGTTAAAGGAGCTAAAAATGGACCAAGATTTCGTGCGCAACATTGTTTTGAAAGAGGGTTACTCTCCAATAAAAAAGTTGATAACCATAGGCCCAATCTCTGATTCGAACTTTTTAAAGAGCAAATTTTCTTGCCATTATAAGTTGGGGAAATTTAATGAAGTTCCTAAATCAAAACAACATTTTATTACCGGATTTGGTCCCACCAATGCTCCGACCGGTGGAACCCTCTCAATGATTTTAAGGGCAATATTTTTCGAACGAGAAACTGGCATTGATTCTACGATTATTATTTCTAATTTAGGCGCCTTTAATTCAAGGAATATTAAGTTAGAAAAAATAAGCTATCTTACGGAAAGGTTTATCAAATTTATTCGTTCTTTGGGCTACAAAGGAGAATTAAGAACTCATAATAATTTTAAGTCGCTTGTGAGTTCTAGTTTGACATCCAAAGTCTTAACTATTAGGGATTTTTTGGAAAACGAAGAGGCAACGATAGATTTATACAAAAAATTGGAAATTCAGGGAAAAGATTTTCCTACTTTTGTGGATGTGAATTTTACCGTAGCGGACATCCTTTTGCCGTGCATTTTAGAAAACAAAGAACGGGTATTGGTCTTTGTCGGCATAGAAGAGCACTACTTTCCGAAACTAGCGAATTTGGTATTGCAGAGGTTCAATAAGCATTATCCGAGGCAATTTGTCCCTGAAAACGCTTTAGTTACAGCTGTATTCGGCCACCTCATTGAAGGGTTGGGCGGCTTTCCTAAAATGTCTAAAAGTATTCCAGAATCCTCTATTAACCTTGATGATTCACAAGAAGATTTGGAACGGAAGATTTTAAGGTGCGATCCAAAAGACGAGAAGATTATTCTTCAAATGATTAACTTAGTTTCTGACTGGGATTTAAAGAAGATCAACAAGGTTAATATGGCTTTTGAAAAAAAAAGCAAAGAGTGGAGCAGGTTCAAGAAAGATTATTTTTATTACTTTATAAACCTGAAAAAGGCTTGGGAAGAAACAGAGAACACAAAGCATCGGTTTAAAATAGATTCACTATTTGAACAAAAATATGAGTGAGATAAAAACTGTTCTAATTTTAGGAGGGGCTGGGTTTGTTGGAAGAGCTGTAACAGAAAAATATTTGAAGAATAAATGGCGTGTTATTATCTCGACGAGGACCGAAAGCGAAAAGAAGGTAAAAGATAAGTTAATGCTACATGGATTTGATGAATATTCTTTGGAGAAATTTATATCTAATAAATCTCTTTCGTTTATTTTTGGTGTTGATCTGACTGATAAAAAGTGGATTCAATCAGATAACTGGCTAAAATTATTCGATGAACTAAATGTAATAATTCCATCAATTTTACGGATCATTAACCTTGTTGGCGAAACATCTAAGTCGGCCGATGAGATTCTGAAGTCAAACATCTATGCCTTAGAGAGTATTTTTACTTTAGTTCGAATTTTAAAATTGCAAAATAAAGATGTACTTTTTATGACTATGGGTTCCACTGCCGAGAGGAAATCCGATAAAAATTTGTCTCCCTATGAATATGCCAAAAAGATTGCCCGTAGGAAAATTGAGGAGGACAATCTGTGTGATTTCCATTTTATCGCTAATTACATCAAGGGCAAGGGAGAACAAAAAATGAAATTAGCCGCCCCGATTTTATGGAACAAACTTAAATTCTCGCGCAAACACCTTTTTGGTTTTAAGGTAAGTATCATAGATGTGGATGATTTGGCAGATATAATTTATCATCTTCTTGAGGTTATCAAAATTCCACCACAAAAGCAGAAACCCGTTGAGGTTAATGTTACTAATGGGGAGATGCTGTTTGGCGAAATGGTCCAGAATCTTTTACCAAAAAACAAACGAAACATTCCTAAGATGATAGTTCCGGCGGATCTGGAAAGATTTTTTCTTTGGGTTTATGCTACCGTAATTCCCTTTATAAAACCGCATAATCAATTGGCTCGAAGGTTGGCTAGTTTTGCCAAAAGAAGTCTAATCAATTCTAAACAACCGGAGATGTTAAGATTTTTCAAAACTGCTAAAGAGATAAAGGGGCTAGCGTTAGCTGCCGATAATTATACAGTGTTGGAAACAAACCCAAATTTAATTGTTTTTGACAAACATTATCCAGTAATATATATCTTGCGAGAAAGAAGCAAAGAAGAATTGGAGCGAATAGTCCGAGGCGTTTATTTCTCGTGATTCATGTTTAAAGTATCTCATGATTGATATTTGGAAAAACAGCGATAAGTCCTTGGAACCCCTTTTATAATTCTTGAAAAAAGAAAGGGCTGGGATGCCTTTACCGTAGCAATCCCAGCCCGTTAACCAAATTGCAAGACCTTCCTGACTTCATCAAGAGTTTCGATGGCGTTTTCTCTAGCCACTTTAGCACCTTCTTCCAAAATGGAAGGGATGTATGACGGGTTCCGCATGATTTCGATTCTTTTCGCCTGAAATTCTTGAAGGAAGTTTTGAACGATATGGGTCAAAAGTTGTTTGAATTGACCCATTACTGGTTTACCGCTCTTGTGTGCTTGAATGATAGCGTCTATCTCATCGCGTTCTGATTCGGTTTCTGCCAGTCCTTTGGCAATCAAAATATGGCTTTCCAGTCTGTCGTTCATCACTCCTTCAAAGGCAGTTTCGGCAACCTTGATTTTGTTGGCAATCGTCCCCATCTCATCCATTAAGAAAATGGCACCGTCAGGATTGGTTTTGCTCATCTTACCCTCTCCCCTTAGGGAAAGGATGCGGAGCGACTTGACCTGCAATACCTGAGGAATGGGGAAAAGCTCCCCATACCTCTTGTTGAATCTACGTGCGAGTAGGCGAGTTACCTCCATGTGGGCTAGTTGATCTTCTCCCACTGGTACCTTTTTGGCTCTGTTCAGTAGAATATCGGAAGCCATCAGGACCGGGTAGAGAAGGAGGAGAGCGTTCGCCGTTTCCGGCCTGGCATTATTCTTGAGCTTGTCCTTAAGAGTAGGAACCCTTAAGAGTTCGGCAACTGAAATATGCCGTGCTAGAAGAGCGGTAAATGTGCTTACCTCTCCGATTATATCTGATTGGAGATAGATTTTTGCTTTTCGTGGATCTATTCCAAGCGCGATATAATCAGCTACGACCCCATGGATATACTGCCTCACAGTAGATGGTTCGTTGTCTGTAATTGCATGAAGATCGGCAACGAACACTACAGGAGACACGCCTTGTGACTGAAGTTCAACAATGGGCGCGACTGCTCCAAGGTAGTTTGCTACGGTTAAGTCGCCAGTGGGCCTAATACCCGTCAGCAACTCTACTCCGTAATGCATGGTTGATACCTCCTTTTTTTGGTTTTGTACCTTTTTAAAGGTGCTCACGTTACTTGTATTAATATAATCTTTTTTATTATTTTTGTCAAGATTATGGGGCATAATTTAAAAGCAGTTATTTTTATCTAGTAATATCTTATTTTTAACACCTTTTGTGTTAAACGAGTAGAGTCGCGGGGCGGGTAGGCAAATAAACTACCCGCAAGATTTGCAATGCTTAACCTGGTCGGGCTGCCGGGAATTGAACCCGGGTCGCACCCACCCCAAGGGTGTATACTACCGTTATACTACAGCCCGCATTTGGGGTTTAGTGCTTTGGGTTTGGGGTCAATCTGGGAATTATTTTGTTTTATGCAAAGTTTTAATACACTTGGTGCAGGCTTTTATTCTTTTGC
>ENA-UOWG01001240-UOWG01001240.1-activated-sludge-metagenome-genome-assembly--contig:-NODE-1240-length-26597-cov-7.099427_pt1 | contig 26597 bp, 21 predicted proteins | sample MGYA00238147_ERZ761563 | MGnify/ENA primary metagenome ERZ761563 (study PRJEB28884, sample SAMN05720216) | anaerobic digester metagenome | isolation source: active sludge of municipal... | reverse complement strand
CCGATCCGATGGGACAAATATAGCGGTAAGTGCGGGCTAAGGTAAATATCGGCCTCGCCCGGGACTCGGCCCGGCCGGCAGGCTATACTCGAGCCGTGGCGGCGCAGATCACGCATATCCTGGCCGGTGAGGAGGCCCTCCGCCGAGCCGATCCCGAGGGCGCGGCCGCCCTGCTCGCCTCCGCGGGGCCCTGGTTCCGGCTGGGCTGCCAGGGCCCGGACATATTCTACCACAACCAAAGGACCAAGCCCTCGGGGCTGCACTACGGCGTCCTGGCCCACCGCCGGGGCTACGGCCGCATCGTCGAGGGCGCCATGACGGTCCTGCCGGCGCGGGCCGATCCGGGAGCTGCCCAGGCACGGGCCTACCTCCTCGGCCTGGCCAGCCACGCCGCGATCGACCGGGCGACCCATCCCTTCATCATCTGCTTCGCGGGCTGGCCCCGACCGGGGGAGCCCGAGAGCGAGGCCTTCCGCGGCTGCCACCCCTTCCTCGAGCGGGTCCTCGACGCCGGCCTCCTCGCTACCTGGCGCGGCCTCGAGCCCGCGGCCTTCGACCTCGCCGCCGCCCTCCCGCGGCCTCCCTCGCCCGAGGGTGCCGACGAGGCCGGCCCCGCCTGGGCCGCCGTCAGGGCCCTCTGGGCCGCCGGGCTCGGGGCGGCCTACCCCCGGGCGGCGCAGGCCGACTTCCTCCTCGAGCGCCGAGTCGAGAACGCCCTGGCCGACGCGCTGTACTTCTACGAGGCCACGAACCCGGCCCTGACCGCCATGAACCGCGAGCGGGAGGACCGCTTCGCCTACTTGGACGAGCGAGCGGGCTTCAGGACCGTCGCCCTCGTCTATCCCGAAGCCTACCCGAGCGGCTTGGACCCGATGAACCTCGCCCGGGAGAGCTGGCCCCATCCCTCGGGAGACGGGCGCGAGTCGAGGGCGAGCTACCTCGAGCTCGCGGAGGCCGGCGCCGAGGAGGCCGCCTCGGCCCTCCGCGCCCTCCTCGCCGCCCTGCGGGGCGAGGCTTCGCCGGCATCGGCCTCCGCCGCGATCGGGGCGGCCTCCCTCGGCCTCGCCGATGCCCAGGGCCTGCCCCAGCCTCCCCGCGTCTCGCGGCCCCTTCCCCTCAGGGCCCTCATGGAGGCGGAGTACGCCAAGCGCCTCGCCTGGGCCCGGCGCGAGCTCGGGCGCGGCCCGGCGAATTGACCGGTAGCCTCGCGCTCGGATACGATAGCCGCATGAGCATGAAGGATCGGGTCGACAAGGCCTACAAGCCCGCCGCACGGAAGGACGATGCGCCGAAGACCCCGTCCGGCGCCTCGCCCCTCCCCGACCCGAGACCGGCGCCCAAGGCGGCGGCAAGCCCGAAGCGCGCGCCGGCCCCCAAGGCGGCCGGCCCCAAGAAGAGTTTCGCGTTAGGCGACGCCGTTGCCGCCGCCGAGAGCGAGGCCGCCGCCCTCCTCAAGACGGGCACCGACTCTGGGCTCGCGAAGGCGGCGAAGTTCCTCCTCCTCCTCGGGACCGAGGAGGCCGCCAAGGTCGTATCCCACCTCGGGCCCGAGGAGGTGGAGGCCGTCTCCCGGGAGATACTCAAGGTCAGGAGCATCGACGCCATCGAGGCGAACGAGGTGCTGGCCGAATTCGGCTGGCTCGTCAAGACCAAGGGATGGACGATCGAGGGCGGGCCCGAGACCGCCGAGAAGATGCTCGCCGCCGCCTTCGGCCCCGAGCGGGCCCGGGCCCTCCTGCGCAAGGCCGCCCCCGAGGCCCTCCGCCCCTTCCGCTTCCTTAACGACTTCGAGCCCAAGGACCTCCAGATCATCCTCAAGGACGAGTCCCCCCAGGTCCTCGCGGTGATCCTGCCCTACCTCGAGCCCAAGCGCGCCTCGGGCCTCCTCGAGCGGCTTCCCGAGGAGCTCCGGATCGAGCTGGTCAAGCGCGTGGCCCGCCTCGAGAAGGTCAGCCCCGAGGTCCTGCGCCAGGTCGAGGAGGGCCTCAAGGAGCGCATCCGGCGGATCGGCACGATGAGCGGCGAGGAGCTCGACGGGAAGGCCGCCCTCGCGGGCATCCTCCGCCACGTCGACCCGCGGCTCGAGGCGCGGGTCCTCGAAGCCCTCGAGGAGGAGAGCCCCGAGCTGTCGCGCAACGTTCGGGAGAGGCTCTTCACGCTCGAGGACGTGCTCCGCGTCCCCGACCGCTACCTCCAGGAGGCCCTCCGCGACTTCCAGGAGCGCGACGTCGCCCTGGTCCTCAAGGGGAGGGACGACGAGTTCAAGGAGAAGCTCCTGCGCAACGTCTCCTCGAACCGGAGGTCCCTCATCGTCGACGAGTACTCCCTCCTCGGGGCGGTGCGCCGCGAGGACGCCGACGAGGCGGCCCGCGAGCTGCTCTCCTACCTCAAGCGCGCCTGGGAGGACGGGGACCTCGCGCTCGAGGGCGAGGACGACCTGGTCTCCTGATCCCCCGCAGGGCCGCCCGGCCCGGGCTCCGCCGGCTTGAGCCTGAGCTCGGCCAGGAGCTCGGGCGAGAGCTCCGGCGGCTCGTCGAGGAGCCTCGCGTCCTCCACGAAGCCCTGGATGAGGCCGAGCGTCTTGCCCATGTAGGTCCCGTCGGCGATGCGGTCGTCGAAGGAGTAGCGGAGGAGGAGCCGCTGCCGTTCCTTCACGCTCCCGTCGGCCTCGAGCTCCCTGACGGTCCGGACCTTCCCCATCGCTATGAAGATGGGGCAGTTCCCCCGCTCGTAGAGGTGGTGGAAGGGCGTCTCGAGCCCGAAGGAGCCCACGTTGGTGAGGAAGATCGAGCAGAAGCAGGGGTCGCTCTCGATGAGGTCGGCGGGCATGAGATTATGCCGATCGAGCCAGAGCAGGCCCTTCGCGACGAGGTTCAGGGCGAAGTGCGGCAGCTTGACGAGGGTCTCGACGACGGCGTCGTTGGCCATGCCGTCCTCCGAGACCGCCTGCCTGACGTAGCGCCCCACCTTCTCGGCCACGCTCCCGAGGGTCTCGGAGGGCTCGAAGGGGATCTTCACGTTGACCTCCTCGCCCTCGTCGCTGAGCTCGCGCTTCGCCACGAAGTTGAAGACGATCTGGTTGCGCTGGTAGAAGCGGTTGCCGGAGATGAAGCGGTTGGCGCGGGGCCGCATCGCGATCGTCCGCACCGCCGCGCAGATGACCACCTCGAAGAGGGTGAGGATCTTGCCCGCCTTGATGAAGCCCCTGTTGACGGCCTTGATATGCTTGAGCGTATCCGTCACGTCGAGGTCCTGCTCGTAGTAGATCATCGAGCCGGTCTTGTCGGGCATGACGTAGGGCATGAGGAGGGTGAAGGCCGGGAGGTCCCGGATGGGGCTGCCGTCGCAGCGGCTCTTCTTCAGCATCGATCCTCCCCGGCGTAGACGATCTTCCCCTCGGCGGCCTCCTCGGCCCTCGCGAGCATGAAAAGCAGATCGGATAGGCGGTTGACGTAGCGCCGCAGCTCGGCGCCCACCTCGCCGGCTTCACCCGAGGCGAGCCGGGCCAGGGTCACGATGCGCCGCTCGGCCCTGCGGCAGGCCGTCCGGGCGACGTCGAGTCGGGCCGAGGACTCGGTCTGCCCCGGCAGGACGAAGCCCTTGAGCGGTATCCTCGCCTCGAGCTCGGAGACGCGGCGCCCCAGGGCTTCGACCTCGTCTGCCGAGACCGGGCGCCCGAACCGCTTGCCCACCGAGGCGAGCTCGGCCGCGGCGCGCGCGAGGCCCCGCTGGATCTCGTCGATCGCCTCGGCCGTAGCCGGCAGCCGCACGGCCTGGCGCGCCAGGCCGAGGAGGGAGGAGAGCTCGTCGAGGCTGCCGTAGGCCTCGACCCTCGGGTCGTCCTTCCACACTCGCTCGCCCGACCACAGGCCGGTGAGGCCCTCGTCGCCGGTCTTGGTCACGATACTCATGGGAAGCGAGTATAACCGCGCGGCGCGCCGAGGTAAAGAGAAGGCGGCCTCGGACGGAAAGCCGGGACCCGCGCTCGGACGTGGCTATCGCGATCGCCCTGGCGGCCTTGACTTGGAGGCTCCGGCCTGGCCATCTTCTCTCCATGGATTCCCCCCACCCCGCCTACGAGCTCATCTCCGAGCGAGAGCTCCCGGAATACCGCTCGCGCGGCATCCTCCTGCGGCATCGCGCCACCGGCTGCGAGCTCTACCGCCTCGTCGCCGACGATCCCGAGAACGTCTTCGCCTTCGTCTTCCGGACCGCCCCTCGGGACGGCACGGGCGTCGCCCACATCGTCGAGCACACGGTCCTCTGCGGTTCCGAGCGCTTCCCGGTCAAGGATCCCTTCCTGGCCATGACCCGCCGGAGCCTGGCCACCTTCATGAACGCCTTCACCTACCCCGACAAGACCGTCTACCCCGCCGCCAGCGCGGTCGAGGCCGACTATTTCAACCTGATGGACGTCTACGGCGACGCGGTCTTCTTCCCCCGCCTGACCGAGGACAGCTTCCTCCAGGAGGCGCACCACCTCGAGCTCGACGAGGCGGGCCGCCTCGAGGTGAAGGGAGTCGTCTACAACGAGATGCGGGGGGATTACTCCTCGGCCGAGTCCCTGGCCGGCACCGCCTGCTCCACGAGCCTCTTCTCCCCCGGCCACCCCTACTCCTTCGACTCCGGCGGGGATCCCGAGCGCATCCCCGAGCTCGGCTACGCGGCCTTCAAGGCTTTCTGGGCCGAGCGCTACCATCCCTCGAACTGCCGCATCTACCTGTACGGCAGCTTCGATACCGCCAAGCAGCTCGCCTTCCTCGACGAGCGCTTCCTGGGCCGCTTCGGGGCGCGGCGGATCGATACGGAGATTCCCCTCCAGCCTCCCCTGGCCGACTTCCGCCGCGTCGAGGTCCCCTATCCCGTCGCCGAGGGCGCCGACTCCGCGGTCTCCATCGTCGTCAACTGGCTCGCCCTGCCGGTGACCGACGGCGTCGACGCCCTCGCCATGGAGACCCTCGCCGAGATCCTCCTCGGCCACGACGGCTCCCCCCTCGCGAAGGCCCTCCGCCAGAGCGGGCTCGGCGAGGACCTCTCGCCCCAATGCGGCCTCGACACGGGCTTCCGCCAGGCCATCTTCTCGGCGGGGCTCCGCGGCGCCCGCCGCGGGGACGAGGCCAAGGTCGAGGCCCTCGCGACCGACACGATAGCCGACGCAGCCGCTCGGGGCTTCTCCCCCGAGGAGCTCGAGGCCGCGCTCCATTCGATAGCCTTTGCCAACCGGGAGATCCGCCGCGGCGCGGCGGCCTTCGGCCTCCGGCTCTTCAACCGGGCGGCTCGAGGCTGGCTCCACGGGGCCGCCCCCGAGGCGACGCTCTCCTTCGAAGGATCCCTAGCCGGCCTCCGCTCCCGCCTCGCGGCCGAGCCTCGCTACCTCGAGTCCCTCGCCCTCCGCCTCCTCGTCGAGAACCGCCATCGTAGCACGGTGACGGTCTACCCCGACGAAGGCCTCCTCGAGCGCCTGGGGCTCGAGCGGGAGGCGGCCCTCGAGGCTCGCGCCTCCACCCTCTCCGCGGCGGAGAAGGACGCGATACGCGGCCGAGCGGCCGCCCTCGCGGCGGCCCAGGCCGAGCCCAACCGCCCCGAGGACATCGCGAGCCTGCCCTCCCTCTCCCTGGCTGACCTGCCCCGAACCATAGACCGCATCCCGCGGGAGGCCGCCCGGGCGGCCGGCCTGCCGGTCAGCGTCCATCCCCTGTTCACGAACGGGATCGTCTACCTCGATCTCGCCTTCCCGGCCGAAGGCCTCGATCGGGGCTCCCAGCTCCTCCTGCCCCTCCTCGCCCGCTTCGTCACCGGGGCGGGCATGCGCGGGATGCCCTACGACGAGGTGGCGGCCCTCCTCGCCCGCTCCGCGGGGGGCTTCAGCGCCATGCTCAACTCGGCTCGCATGGCCTGCCCCGGCTCGCCCCGACCCGACGGTCAGGCCGGCGCGGAGCCGGGATACCGCAGCTTCGCCATCTTCCGCTTGAAGGCCCTCGCGGAGAAGTTCCCCGCCGCCCTCGACCTGGCCCTCGGCCTCCTTTCCGGAGCCGACTACTCCGACGAGCGCCGCGTCGCCGACCTCTACGCCGAGCTCCGCAACGACGTCGTCTCGGCCCTCGTGCCCTCGGGCCACGCCTTCGCCCTCGCCCGTTCCGGCGCCCTCCTCTCGCCCTCGCTGGAGGCCGAGGAGCTCTGGCGGGGGCCGAGCCAGCTCGGCTTCCTCCTCGCCCTCCGCGGCGAGGCGGCCAAGGAGGGCGGGGCCGCCGCCCTCGCCGCCGAGCTTCGCTCCCTCTCCGGCCGCCTCGTCTCCCTGTCGGGGCTCAGGATCGGCCTGACGGCCGAGGGCCGCGACGCGGAGGCCGCCCTCGCCGCCCTCGAGGCCGCCTTGAGCTCGGGCATCATCCCGCCCTCCCCCGCTCAGGGCGGCTCCGAGTCCCTCGCGGGCCTGGCGGCGGGCCTGCCCGCGCCCGCCCGGCGCGAGGCGTTCTCGCTCTCCTCCCAGGTCGGCTTCGCCGCGGCTTCCTGCCGGGCGGCCCGCCTCGGCGAGCCGGGCTACGCCCACGACAGCGTCCTGGCCCATTACCTCACGACGGGGCCGCTCTGGGAGGAGATCCGGGTCCGCCGGGGCGCCTACCACGCCTCCTGCTCGACGGACGGCCTCGAGGGGATCATGGGCTTCTGCAGCTACCGCGATCCGAGGCCAGTCGAGAGCCTGGGATTCTTCGGCGAGGCCCTCGAGGCGGCCGCCCGGGGCGTCGGGAAGGCGGCCGCCGAGGAGGCGGTCATCGGGACGGTGGGGCACGACCTCAAGCCCCTCCTCCCCGAGGAGCGCGGCCTGACGGACTTCCGTCGCGAGCTCTACGGCATCGGCGACGAGCTGCGCCAGGCCAAGCGGGACGCCCTCCTCGCCACCGGGCCCGGCGAGATCGCCGCGGCCGCGGACCGGCTCCATTCCTCCCTCGGCTCGGGCACGGCGGTATTGCTTTCCCGCGCGGCCGATGTACAATTGATGGAACGCGAAATGCCCGGCACCGTCGTGACCGGGCTGCCGCTCTAAGGAGTCTCCATGGACCCGCGAGGACTCGCTCTCCTCCGCCAGCTGACGAGCGACGTCGAAGGCGCCCCCTCCCCGGGCGTCGTAGGCGACGAGCTCTACTCCATCTGGTACGTGCACGCGCAGAGCGTCGCCCAGGAGGCCCTCGAGTACCTCAGCCTCGCGGATCCCGAGCATGGCCCCGAAGTCGACCTCCCCGATGAGTTCTCGTAAGCCCGCCGCGCGCGTCGAGCTCAGGGCGAGCGATTACGGCCCCTGCCCCTACCTCCCGGGCCGCCGCTGGCAGGTCGAGGAATTCCGCGCGGCCGCCCTCGAGCCCTCCCTCTACGAGGAGCTCCTCGCCTCCGGCTGGAGGCGCTCGGGCTCGACCTTCTACCGGGACGCCTGCCCGGGCTGCGGCCTCTGCGTCCCCATCCGCATCGACAGCCGCAGCTTCTCGCCGACGCGCTCCCAGCGCCGCCTCGGGCGCCTCAACGCCGACGTCGAGGCCCGCCTCGTCGAATCGGCCTTCTCGGAGGAGCGTTACGCGCTCTATAGGGCCTACCTCCGCGCCCGCCACGGGGTCGAGGACGCGGGGGGCGAAGAGGGGCGGCGGGCCTACGAATCCTTCCTCCTCGGGGGCCCCCTGGGCAGCTCGGGGATCGTCGAGTACCGCGACCGCTCGGGGCGGCTCCTGGCCACGGGCTACGTCGACCTCCTGCCCGGGGGGCTCTCCTCCGTGTACTTCGCCTTCGATCCCCGGGCCTCCCGCCGGAGCCTCGGCACCTGGTCGGTGCTCCGCGAGCTCGCCCTCGCGGCCGAGCTCGCGCCCGGGCCCCGGGCCGGCCCGCGCTACTACTACCTCGGCTTCTGGGTGCCCTCCTCCCCGAAGATGGACTACAAGGCCTCCTTCGCGCCCTTCGAGATGGCCTGCGAGGGGGCCTGGGTTCCGGCCCCCGATCGCCGCGGCGCCCTCGCCCGCCTCGGCCTCGATCCCGGCGGCGCCTCGGACGGCCAGGGGACGCGATGAGCGAAGCCGAGGCCCGCGTCGACGAGCTCAACCGCAGCTCCTGGGACCGCATGCTCGCGGCGCCCGAGGAGGCCCTCGCGACGGCCTCCGCCGCCCTGGCCGAGGCCGGCAAGCTCGGCTACCGAGCCGGCATCGCCGAGGCCCGCCTCAACATAGGCTGGTGCGAGAACTTCCTCACCCACTCGGTGCCGGCCATCGAGTCCCTGCAGGCGGCGCTCGGCGACTTCACCGCCCTCGGCGACGACCTGGGCAAGATGAAGGCGCTCAACGCGCTCGGCGTCGTCTACCACGAGCTCTCCCGCTACGAGCGGGCCATGGACTACTACACGCGGAGCCTCGAGGAGGCCCGCCGCCGCGGCAACCCGACCCGCGAGGCCGCCACCCTGAGCAACATCGGCGAGGTCTGCCTCGAGCTCGGCGAGCTCAAGGAGGCCCTCGACTACTTCCTGCGGGCCTACGAGACCGTGCCCGACGACCGCGACTCGGAGCTCGTCTCGAACATACTGCTCAACATCGGCACGACCTTCAACCGCATGGAGAACTGGCCCCTGGCCCGCGACTTCACCGAGAAGGCCCTGGCCATCGCCTCGGCCTCGGGAGAGCGCCTCGTCGAGGCCCAGTGCCTCCACGCCCTCGGCAGGATAGACCAGGCCTCGGAGATGCCCGAGCGGGCCGAGGCCAACTACCTCAAGGCCATCGCTATCGACGCCGAGCTCAAGAACGAGAAGCTCCGGGCGGCCGTCCTGCTGGACCTCGGCTCCCTGCGCACGCGCTCCGGCGACCTCGACGGGGCGCTCCGCGACTACCGGGAAGCCCTCGCGAGCGCCGAGGGCATCGGGGTCAAGGCCCTCATCCACGCCGCCTACGAGCGGCTCTCGGAGGCCAACGAGCGCCTCGGCGACTACCAGGCCGCCCTCGTCTACTACCGCAGCTTCGCCCGCTACGAGCACGAGGTCCTGAGCGAGGACGCGAGCCGGAAGATCAAGAACATCACGGTCCAGTACGAGGTGGACAAGAGCCGGCAGGAGGCCGAGATCTACCGCCTCAAGAACACCGAGCTCCGCGAGAAGACCGAGGCCCTCGAGGAGGCCAACCGGCGGCTCCTCGCGATCTCCGATACCGGCAAGCGGCTCACGGCCAGCCTCGACCTCGACACCGTCATCGACACCCTCTACGAGGTCCTGAAGAGCCTCGTGCCCTTCGAGCTCTTCGCCCTCGCCCTCTACGACGAGGCCGAGGGCAGCCTCGACTACCGGGCCTACATCTCGGAGGGGCAGCGCACCCACCGCCCCCGGGTCAAGCTCGACCCGAAGCGCAGCCTCGCGGCGGCCTGCATCCGCCTCAAGGCCCCCATCCACGTCGCCGACGTGGACGCCGAGGCGCACAACTACATCGAGGGCAAGCCCCTGTTCTTCAAGCAGGGAGCCAAGTCGGCGATCTTCCATCCCCTGCTGATCGACGAGCGCGTCATCGGCATCATCACCATCCAGTGCCACGACGCGGGGAAGCTCACCGCGAGCCACCTCTCCTTCATCTCCTCCCTCGCTCCCTACGCCGCCATCGCCATCGAGAACAGCCTTATCCACGATCGCCTCGCAGAGATGAACCGCGTGGTCACCGGGGAGAAGGAGGCCCTCGAGAAGGCCGCGGTCTCGATCACGCACATAGCCAACCACGACGCCCTCACGGGCCTGCCGAACCGCCGGCTCCTCTTCGAGCTCCTCCAGAAGACCTTCGACATAGCCTCGCGCAACGGCACCCGCGTCGGCGTCCTGTATATCGACCTCGACGACTTCAAGCCCATCAACGACCGCTTCGGCCACTTCGCGGGAGACCGCACCCTCGTGGCCGTGGCCGAGCGGCTCCGCGGCCTCCTGCGCGCCTCGGACACGATCGCCCGGGTGGGAGGCGACGAATTCGTGGCGGTGCTCGCCAACGTCCGCGACCGGGAGGCCATCGAGCTCGCCGCGCGCAAGATCATCGAGGACTGCGACCATCCCCTGTCCATCGACGGGGCCGAGCGCCGCGTCGGCTTCTCCATGGGCATCGCCATCTTCCCCGACGACGGCAGCTCGATCGAGCAGGTGGTCGGCGCGGCGGACGCGGCCATGTACGAGGTCAAGCGCGAGCGCAAGCACGGCTACGCCTTCTCCTCCTCCGCCCGCTAGCGGCTCCCTGCGCGATCCCCGCCCCGCCGCCGCGGCCGAGCGCGACGTTGACAGGTCCTCGAATCGCGTGCTATCCTTCCACACCTTTACGGAAGGAAACCCCATGGCATCCCAGTCGATCAAGCCGCCGGCGGGGCAGGGCCCCAAGGCCCAGGGCCCCGATCAGCCGAAGCGCGGCATCAAGAATCCCGTCATCTACATCGGCACCGTCGTCCTCCTCGTCATCGTCGTCATCGCCTTCGTCTTCGTGCCGGCGGGCGGCGGCGCCCTCGGCTCCTCGAACTCGGGCAACCTCGAGTTCGGGCGCTACGCCGGCAAGGCCGTGGCCTACGCCCAGAAAGGCTACTTCGCCGAGCAGGTCAAGAGCCTCAACGACAACCTCCGCCAAAGCGGCCTGCCCGCCGAGAACTACCAGTTCTACGCCTACCAGGTCTGGCACGGCGCCTACGAGCGGACCGTGGTCCGCATGGCGATCCTCGACGCCGTCGAGAAGGCCGGCGGCTTCGCGACCGAGGCCAAGATCGACGAGCAGATCACCGAGCTGCCCGCCTACCAGGAAAACGGCAAGTTCTCGCTCCAGCGCTACCGCTCCGCCCCCCTGGGCGAGAAGCTCGCGCTCCGCAAGAGCATCCGGGAGGACCTGCTCACGCAGATGTACTACTCCGACGCCATCCTCGGCCGGACCCCCTCCTCCAAGGAGACCGCCTTCGTCAAGGAGATGGCCAAGGATACCCGGACCATCGAGTACGTCGCCTTCCCCCTCGCGGACTACCCCGACTCCGAGGTGGCCGCCTACGTCAAGGCCAATCCCGCTCCCTTCAAGCGCCTGGCCCTCTCGAGGATCACCCTCGGGGAAAACGAGTCCGAGGCCCTCTCCCTCCGGAAGAAGATCGCGGACAAGACCGCCGTCTTCGAGGATGCCGCCAAGGCGAGCTCCAAGGACTCCTACGCAGAGAAGGGCGGGGTCATGGGCGCCCTCCCCCTCCACGAGCTCCTCTCCCTCCTCGCGACCAAGGAGGACGCGGAGAAGCTCGCGGCCCTTCCCCCGGGCGAGCTCTCCCCCGTCCTCAAGACCGCGGCCGGCTCCTACGCCTTCTTCCGCGCGGACGCCGCCCCCGCCGACGCCGACCCCGCCGACGCGGCCGTCCTCGCCGACGCCCGCGAGTACCTCCTCTCCAACGAGCGCGGCAAGATCGAGGACTTCGTCGCGGCCAAGGCCAAGGAATTCGCCTCCGCAGCCGCCCCCGATTTCGCCAAGGCCGCCAAGGCCGCCGGCCTGCCGGTCAAGTCGGCGGGACCCTTCCCGATCAACTACGGCGACTTCTCAATCTACGTCAGCGAGTACCGCCAGTACATCCCCGTCTTCGCGCCGGTCGCCGGGGAAGCCGCCCCCGAGCTCGCGGCCGCCTCCACGAGCGACCGCTTCTTCGAGGCCGCCTTCTCCACCGCCCCCGGATCGGTGGCCGAGCCCCTCGTCCTCGGCGACAACGTCCTCGTGCTCAGGGTGAAGGAAGCCTCCTCCCTCGGCGCCGAGTCGAACGGGGCCGAGATCTTCTACCCCTACTTCGTCCGGAGCAAGGCCGAGACCGAGGCCCGCGAAGCCTTCCTCAAGAGCCCCCTGTTCAAGGACAACTTCTCGGCGGTCTACCTCAAGAATTTCATGCCCAAGGAAAAGGCGGACTAAGCCCGCCATGGATCCGAGCGAGGCCCCCGCCGTCGTCCAGACGCCCGGGGGCCTCTCCGTTTCCTACCGCGGCCGCCTCCTGTATTCGGGCAGGGAGCCGGGTCGCACACCGCGCCGCGCCGCGGAGGCCTGCGACCCGGGGCCGCGCCGCCTGCACCTCGTGGCCTCCCCCCTCCTCTGGTACGGCCTCCCGGAGCTCCTCGCGCGCATGGGCGAGGGCAGCGCGGCGCTCTGCGTCGAGGCCGATCCCGCCCTGGCCGACCTGGCGCGCCGCCACGCCCCCCCCGGCCTCGTCGACGGCCGGAGGGTCGCGTTCCTGGAGTCGAGCTCCCCCGAGGAGCTGGCCGAGGCCGCTTCCCGCCTCGGCTCCTTCCGCAAGCTCGGCTTCCTCGCCCTCTCGGGAGGGGAATCGCTCAACGCGCCCCTCTACCGGCGCATGGCCGAGCTGCTCGGCGAGGAGATCGAGCGCTCCTGGCGGAACCGGGCCTCCCTCATGGTCATGGGCCGCCTCTGGGCCCGGAACATCGTGGACAACCTGGCGGCCTTGCCGGATATCGCGCCGCGGCCGCTTCCCCCGCTGCCCGGGGCGACCGCGGTCTGCGGGGCCGGCCCCTCGCTCGAGGCTGCCCTCCCCCTCCTCGCCCGCAATCGCCCCTCCCTTTCCGTGGTGGCCTGCGACACCGCCCTCGGCAGCCTCCTCGCCTCGGGCATAGAGCCCGACCTGGTCGTCTGCCTCGAGGCCCAGGCCCACAACCTCGCCGACTTTACCCCCCTCGGCTCGAGGCCGATCGCCCTCGCCGCCGACCTCTCCTCGCACCCGGCTACGTTCCGCGCGCCGCGGGGCCCCAAGCACCTGAGCGCCGTCCGCATCACGGCGAGCCCCTTCCTCGAGCGCGCCTCCTCCTGCCTCGAGGCCGCCGCGGCTCCCTTCCTCCCCATGCCCGCCCTCGGCTCCGTGGGAGTGCACGCGGCCCACCTCGCTCGCCAGATATCCCGAGGCCCCCTCCTCGCCTTCGGCCTGGACTTCTGCTTCGAGGCGGGCAAGACCCACGCCCGGGGCTGCCCCTCGATCCTCGCCGAGGAGCGTCGCCTGAGCCGGCTGCGGCGCTGGGGCTCCCAGTACGCATCCTCCCTGAGCGAGCGCTCCGGCCCCCTCCCCGTATCCCGCGATCCGGGCCGCCCGGGCCGGCGCGGCCCGGGCGGCCCCGAGCTGCGCAGCGATCCCGTCCTCCTCTCCTACGCGGCCCTCCTCGCCCAGGAAGCCTCCCTTCCCGGCCCGGTCCTCTACGACGCCCGGGGCCGCGGGCCCTCGATCGGGGCCCGCCGGATCGGCCTCGAGGAGGCCGAGGCGATGGTCCGAGGCCAGGGCCGCGCGGCGGGCCCGCCGCGGCCGGGCATCGAGTCTCGGCCGGCATGGGAGCCCGGGCGGGCCAGGGAAGCGGCCGCCGCCTTCCTGGACGGCGAGCTGGCCAGGCTGGACGCGTTGTACGACTTCATGAAGGGGCGATCGGCGGCGGGACGGGAGGAGGCGCTCCGCCTCGCGGCCGAATGCGACTACCTGTACTGGGGCTTCGCCGACGCCGATCGGGCCGGCGAGCTGCCCCAGGACTTCCTCAACCGCCTCCTGCCCGAGACGGACTGGTGGGCGAGGCGCCTGGGCCGCGCCAGGCGGGCGCTCGGCGCCTAGGCCGGGTCCCGCGCGCCGATGGTTTCGCGCAACGCGGCCAGGAAGGCCAGGGCGAGGCCCTGGCCCCAGCCCTGGACCCGCTTGTTCGGCACGAGAGCGTACTTCCCGGCGTCGGCCATGACCGCCGTTCCCGCGGAGACGCCCAGCACCGAGCCGTCGGGGGCTATCATCGCCTTTACGCCCTCGTAGGCGCGCACGACGTGCTTGGCGTGCATCGGCCGCCCGAAGCGCGCCAAGGCGCAGCCTATGCCCGCGCTCGCCGAGGTCTCGCAATAGGAATCGGGATCGTCGAGGATGGTATGCCAGAGCCCCGACGCGTCCTGCAGCCGGATGAGGGCCGCGAGCTGGTCGCGCAGCGAGCCCTCGATGGCCATGAAGTCGGGGTAGGTATAGTCGATGAGCCTGAGGGCCTCCGCCATCGTGACCGCGGCCCAGGCGTTGGCCCTGGCCCAGCGCACGCCCGAGAGGTGGGACTTCGTGGCCTCGTCGTAGGCGTGGTAGTACAGGTCCGTCCGGGGATCCTGGAGGAGCTCCTCGTGGCGCCGGTACTGGAGGAGCGCGTCCTCGATCCACGCGGCCTCGCCCTCCTCGACGCCCATGCGCAGGAGGAAGAAGGCGGCCATGAACAGGGTGTCGGCCCAGGCCTGGCCGGGGAAGTCGTCTGCGGCCGACACGGTGTGCTGGAATACCCCGCCGGCGAAGCGCTTTGCCTCGTCCCGCAGGTAGGCGGCCTTGCGCAGGGCGACCTCGTAGTACCTGCGCTCCCCGGTCGCCTTGTAGAGGCTCAAAAGGGAGTGCCCCATCGAGACCGCGTTCACCATGAGGGGCGGCAGGCCGAGCTCGAGGTACTCGTCCACCCAGAGCCGGAGGAACTCGACGATCGACGCGTCGCCCGAGCTCTCCCAGGCCCGGGATAGGCCGTAGAAGGCCACTCCCGCGGGCCAGTTCCAGTCGAAGTCCATGCGCATGGTCTTCGCGGCGACGCGGGCGATGAGCTCGCCTAGCTCCTCCTTGTCGATGGACATGATCGGATTCGCCATGGCTTCCCCCTTGCCCTCAGCCCTTGAGGCCCGTCGTCGCGATGCCTTGCACGAGGTAGCGCTGGAAAGCCACGAAGAGGGCGAAGATCGGCACCAGGCTCAGGAAGGACATGGCGAAGATCGCGCCCCAGTCGGTGAGCCCCGAGGGATCGGAGAAGGAGCGCAGGGCCATGGAGAGGGTGTAGCGCCGGGGGGAGTTGAGGTAGATGAGGGGCGTCATGAACTCGTTCCAGGTCCAGTAGAGGGAGAAGATCGAGCCGGTGAAGAGGGCGGGCTTGAGCAGGGGAAGGAGGATCCTCGCGAAGACGGTCAGCCGGCCCGCCCCGTCGATGGCCGCGGCCTCGTCGAGCTCGCGCGGGATGCCGCGGAGGAACTGCACGAACATGAAGACGAAGAAGGCCTGGCCGAAGAGCTTGGGCACGATGAGGGGGAGGTAGCTGTTCACCCAGCCGATCTTGGCGAACATGACGTACTGGGGGATGATCTGGATCTGGGGCGGGATCATGAGGGTCAGGAGCATGCAGGCGAACCAGAAGCCCTTGCCGCGGAACTCGATCCTCGCGAAGCCGTAGGCGACGAAGGCCGAGGAGACGACGGCGAACAGGGTGCCCAGGCCCGCGTAGATCGCCGAGTTCCGGTAGAAGACCTCGAAGCGGATGCCTCCGAAGCCGCTCCAGCCCTTGGTGTAGTTGGCCCAGGTGAGGCGCTCGGGCACGAGGGAATAGACCTTCCGCCACAGCTCGTCGGGCGCCTTGAGGGAGCTCGCGGCCAGCCAGAGGATGGGATAGATCATGGCCAGGCTCGAGAGGGAGGCGGCCAGGTAGAAGCAGGCCTCGCGGGCCAGCCTCGCGCTCCTCGATTCGGCGCGCATCTCAGGCCGACTCCGATTCGTAGAAGACCCATCGCGAGGAGCTCTTGAAGACGAGGGCGGAGAGGAGGGCCACCGCGGCCATGAGGACCCAGGCCATGGCCGAGCCGTAGCCCATCTGGAAGGTCTCGAAGGCGCGGCGGTAGAGGTAGAGGGCGTAGAAGTTGGTGGTGTCGAGGGGCTTGCCGTCGGTGATGACCAGGGCCGGGGTGAAGACGATGAGGCCGTTGATCATCTGCATGACGAGGTTGAAGAAGATGATGGGCGTGAGCATGGGCAGGGTAATCCTCAGGAACTTGCGCGCCGGGCCGGCGCCGTCGATCGAGGCGGACTCGTAGAGCTCGCCGGGGATCTGCTTGAGGCCGGCGAGGAAGATGAGCATGGCCGAGCCGAACTGCCAGGCCGCGAGGAGGATGAGGGTCCAGATGGCGAAACGGGGGTCGGCGAGCCATAGGCGCTTGCCCGGCAGGCCGGCGAGCCGGAGGAGGGAGTTCAGGAGGCCCTCGCCCCCGAAGATCTGCCGCCACATCACGGCCACGGCTATGCTGTCGCCCACGACGGAGGGGGCGTAGTACAGGGCCCGGAAGGCCGCGACGCCCCTGCGGTTCTTGTTCAGGAGCATGGCCACGCCGAGGGCCACGCCGAGCCGCAGGGGCACGGCGCAGGCGGCGTAGTAGAGCGTCGCGGCGGCCGATCTCCAGTACCGGGGATCGGCGAGGAACATGGTCCCGAAGTTCTTGAGGCCTGCCCATCGCGGCGGGGAGAGGATGTCGTAGTCGGTGAAGGAGAGCCAGAGGCTCGCCAGGATGGGGAGGAGGGTGAGGACCAGGAAGCCGAAGAGCCATGGCCCGATGAACAGATAGCCCGCCGCCTCGTCTTTCCGCCGCCTAACGTTAGCCATCCTCGTATCGCTCCTTGATCCATGCCCGAAGTACGGACAAAGAAAGTCTTGAATCCATCGAGGGAAGAGAGCTAAGAGAGGCACAGAGACACAGAGGGAAGAAAGGGGGGAAAGAGAACAGACAGGACCATGCTTACAATTCTCTCCCTTCTCTGTGCCTCTGTGCCTCTCTTTAATCCTCGTCGATCACTTCCCGGCGAGTATGGCGGCGGCCTTCTCGCGGAGCTGCTTGGCGGCTTCCTCCGGGCTGATCACGCCGTAGAAGACCTGCTCGCGGATGATGGGCACGTAGACGTTCTGGCGGATGTTCGCGTGGCCGGCCGGCTCCGGGGGCGGCGTCGGCGCCGCGTCCTTGGCCACTCGGTCGATGTACTCGAAGCCGAGCTTGACCACCGGCGAGACGATCTCCTTGAGGGCGGCGCGGACGGAGGCGTCCACGGGCACGCCGCGCTCGGCGTTGAGGATCTTGTTCGCCTCCACGTCGTTGGTCCAGAAGTCGATGAACTTCGCGGCCTCGGCCTTGTTCTTCGACTGGCTCGTGACGGAGAAGAACATCGAGGGCTTCATGAAGTTGCTGGCCATGCCGCCCTTCTTGTGCCGGGGCAGGTGGACGACGGCGAAGTTGCGGCCCGCGCCGGCGGCGGTGGCCACGGTGATGACCTGGTTTGACCAGACCGCCTCGATGGCCGACTTGCCGGTGACGATGGCGTCGAGCTGGACGTTGCCGGTGGCGCCGCCCAGGTTGGCGAGGTACTCCTGGTAGCTGGGCGCCGCTCCCGCCTTCACGAGGCGGAGCATCATGTGGAGGAAGTCGACCAGGGCCTTGTCGTCCTTGTAGGCGAGGGCCTTGCCGTCGGGAGTGTACATGGTCTGCCCGAGGCCGAGGTAGTTGGCCTTCCAGGCCAGCTCGTCGACCTCGAAGCCGCCGCCGACGCCCCAGATGCCGAGCTTGGCGTGGAGCTGCATCGCGATCCTCTCGAGATCCGCCCAGGTCCAATCCTGGGCGGGCAGGGGCACGCCCGCCTTCTTGAAGGCGTCCACGTCGAGCATCATGCAGTAGCTGTTCGAGCCGAGGCTGAGGGCGTAGAGCTTCTTGTCCAGGGTGCCCGAGTCGAGGACGGGCTTGGCCACGCCGCCGAGCTTCAGCGTCCTGTCGGCTACGAAGGGGTCGAGGGGCTCGAGGAGGCCCCGCTTCTGCCACTCGGCGATCCGCGAGTAATCCTGCTGCATGACGTCGGGGAGCTGGCCGCCAGCGGCCATGGTCGTCATCTTGGTCCAGTAGTCGTCGAAGCCGGCGAACTCGTAGGTGATGGAGACGTTCGGGTTGAGCCTCTGGTAGAGCTCGATCACCTTGATGGTGGCCTCGTGCCTGACCTGGGAGCCCCACCAGGCGATCTTGAGGTCGACCTTCTTCTGGCCGAAGGCCCCTGCCGAAAGGGCCAGGGCGAGGAAGAGGATAGCCGCTATCCGCTTGTTCATGCTGCCTCCTTGCGACGCGAAACGATGCTCCATTCTAGCCCCTGGGCCCCGGCCGGTAAGGGCCGTTCCCTTGGCGAAAGGTATCATTTCTCAAGGAATCGCCGTTGACCGCATCGAAGGATGGCCCCTACTATCGAGGGATGTACCGGGTCCTCGTGGTCGACGACGAGGCGGAGATACGGCGCGCCCTCTCCGCCTATTATCCCTGGAACGAGCTCGGCTTCGTGGTGAAGGCCCAGGCCGCCGACGCCGCCGAGGCCCGGCTCGTCGTGGAGGAGGGCGGCGTCGACCTGGTCCTCTCGGACATCAGGATGCCCGGCGAGTCGGGCCTCGAGCTCGCCCGCTGGATATCCCTCGAGCGCCCCGGCATCCCGGTCGTCCTCCTCTCCGCCTTCCGGAAATTCGAGTACGCCCAGGACGCGATCCAATGCGGGGTCAGGGCCTACCTCGTCAAGCCGCCCTCCATGGCGGAATTCCGCTCCCTGTTCTCGTCGCTCCGCTCCGAGCTCGACGCGAGGCGGCCGGGCAGCCTCCCTTCCGGCGGGGCCCTCGAGATCGTGCGGGACTACGTCCGCGGCAACCTCGGCTCCTGCTCCCTCGAGGGGGCCGCGAAGGCCGTCGGCATGAGCCCGGCCTACCTCTCGACCTGGTTCCGCGAGCGCTCCGGCGAGCGCTTCTCCGATTTCGTGCTGCGCAGCCGCATGGAGCGGGCCTCGAGGCTCCTGGCGGACCGCCGCGAGAGCGTCGTCGCGGCGAGCGCCGAGCTCGGCTACTCCAATCCCAAGAACTTCAGCCGGGCCTTCCGCTCGTACTTCGGCTCAGGTCCTCGGGAGTGGAGGAAGGGCCGGGAGTCGGGAACGAGAGGCTGATCCTCGTCCCGCCCTCGGGCCGCCTCGCGGCCGCGCAGGCGGCCTCCTCGCCGTAGGTCAGCCGGAGCCGCTTGAAGGTATTGGCCAGGCCCAGGTGCTCGGCCGCGGCCGACTCGTCCGCGAGCCTGCGCTCGAGCTCGGCGAGGGCCTCGTCGGCGATGCCCGCCCCGTCGTCCTCGACCGAGAGCTCGACGCGCCCCTCCGCGCTCGACGCGGCCACGGCTATCGCGCCCCGCTTCGCCCCGCCGGCGAAGCCGTGCTCGATGGCGTTCTCCACCAGGGGCTGGAGGACCAGACGCGGGCAGCCCAGGCCCAGGACGGCCTCGTCGACTCGCCACGAGTAGCGCAGGCCATCGCCGAAGCGGATGGTCTGGATCTCGCAGTAGACCCGCGTGTTCTCGAGCTCGTCGCGCACCGTCACGGGCGCGGTCGGATCAGCCAGGGCGTAGCGGAGGATGCTCGAGAGGAGCTCCACCATGCGGCTGACCCCGTTCGGCCCCTCGGCCAGGCTCATGGCCTTGAAGCCGATGGTCGTCAGCGTGTTGAAGAGGAAATGGGGATTCATCTGCGACTGCAGGGCCCGGAGCTCCAGCGAGCGCTGCAGGTACTCCCGCTCGCGCAGCCGCAGCTTGTAGTAGTCGTGCTCCACGAAGGTCCTGAGCACCGACAGCGAGATGTAGTTGAGGGCCTCGTTGCGCGAGTGCCGCAAGGCGGGCAGGGGCTTCCCGCTCCCCGCGGCCTCCACGATGTCCATGATCCCGTCGAGTAGCCGCGCGTTGCGCCGGGCCATGTCGAGCACGAGGAGGCTCCCGAGGGCGAAGGCCGTCAGGGCGAAGGCCACCGCGACCCCGCCGATGGCGCGGGAGCTGCGGTGGAAGGTCGCTGCCGGCGCGACGACGAAGTAGGCGAAGGGGAAGCGCTCGGAGGCCAGGGCCGCGCCGAGCTGGCGCTCCCCGCCGATCGTCACGGGCCGCGCCCGCTCGGCGGGTCCCTCGTCCAGCCAGCCGAGGAGGGCCTCGAGCTCGGCGGGGGAGCAGGGGAAGCCGGCCAGGGCCGAGCGCGTCCGGCGGTCGACCAGGAGGTAGCGGTAGCCGTCCTGGCCCTCGAGGAAGCCCTCGATGTACCGGAGGTCGACGTTGACCGCCATCACGCCCTTCCGCTCCAGGGTGGCCGAGCCGATGACATTGCGGTAGAAGGAGAGGACGGGGATCGATAGGGAGAGCGAGGGGAAGGGCACGATCGAGCGCGCGACCGTCCAGGGCGCGAGCGAGTCGACGTGGCTCTCCGTGCCCTCGAGCCAGCGCGAGTCCATGGAGGAGGCCAGGGAGACCGGGCCCTCGACCGTGGAGAGGTAGGAGCCCTCCGCGTTGGGGGCGTAGGCGCAGATCGAGTGGAGGTAGCGCCTGCTGTTGACCGCCGAGGCGAGGCTGCTCTGGAGTCCCTGCGAGATCTTGAGGTCGGCGAGCCTCCCGATCCCCGCCTCGAGGCTGTACTCGAGGGACTTGGCGAACTCCGGGTCGGTCGAGGCGCCTAGGGCGAGGGAATCCGCCTCGCGGAAGACGAGCTCGAGGCCGGCCGCCACCTGGGAGAGGCTCCGCTCGCTCAGGTCCTCGAGGGAGCGCCGCGCCACGCCCTGGGTGATGAGCATGGCGGCCAGACCGAGGGCCACGAAGAAGCAGGCCGGGATGAGGGCCATCCAGAGATAGTGCCTATACAGGCTCTTCCTATACCCCGCCGGGGGCCGCGGACCAGCTCGCACGCAGGCGAGTATAGCGCAGGCATACCCCGCGGGCCAGCTATTCCGCCTCGGCGCGGATCCGGCTATGATCGGGGCATGGATCGAGCGCTCATCGTGGCCCCCGACGGCTCCGGGGACTACCCCACGGTCGGGGCGGCCCTCGCCTTCGCCGCCGCCCTCCCGCCCGGCCCCCTCGAGATCCGCCTCCGCGCGGGCGCCTACCGCGAGAAGCTGCGCATCGAGCGGCCGCGGCTCCGCCTGGTCGGGGAGGGGGCCGACCGGACCCGCCTCGTCTGGGGCGACCATGCGACGGCCCTCCTGCCCGACGGCGAGAGGATGGGGACCTTCAACTCCTATACCGCCTACATTGGGGCGCCCGATGTCAGTCTCGAGGGCATCGCGATCGTGAACGACGCGGGCGACGGCAGGCTCGTCGGCCAGGCGGTGGCCCTCTACGCCGACGCGGACCGCCTGGCCTTCGAGCGCTGCGCCTTCCTTGCCCGGCAGGATACGGTCTGCCTCGGGCCCCTGCCGCGCGACCCGCCGCCCAAGGGCGTGAACCTCCTCCACCCCGTCGCCGGGCTCGGCCCGGAGGAGCCGGCCCTGCCCTTCCGCATGGCCTTCCGCGGCTGCCTCGCGGCGGGGGACGTGGACTTCGTCTTCGGCTCGGCCGCGGCCCTCTTCGAGGGCTGCGAGATCAGGAGCCTGGGACGGGGGGGCGGCGACTCCTACATAGCGGCGCCCTCGACCTACCCGGGGCAGGAGGCCGGATTCGTCTTCGATCGATGTCGCCTAACCTTCACGCCGGCGGCGCCCGGGGCGGCGGGCTTCGGGGAGGGGGGGCCCGAGCGCGTCTTCCTCGGCCGGCCCTGGAGGCCCCGCGGGCGGGCCGTGTTCTACCGCTGCGAGCTGGGATCGCACATCGCGGCCGAGGGCTGGGACGACTGGGGCAAGCCCGAGGCCCGGGACCTGGGCTACCTCGGGGAGCTCGGCTCGACCGGGCCGGGGGCCAGCCCCTCGGCTCGCGTCCCCTGGGCCGGCGCGCCGGCCGAGGAGGAGGTCGAGGCCATGATCAGGGCGATCCGCTTCTAGAGCGGGCTAGCGCTCCGCTTCCTCGTCGGCACCGACTCGTCAGCGCTCCGCTTCCTCGTCGGTACGCAGCACGGCCAGGAAGGCTTCCTGCGGCAGCTCCACGTCGCCGACCATCTTCATGCGCTTCTTGCCCTCCTTCTGCTTCTCGAGGAGCTTGCGCTTGCGCGAGATGTCGCCGCCGTAGCACTTGGCCAGGACGTCCTTGCGCACGGGGTTGATGGTCTCCCGCGCGATGACCTTGGAGCCGATCGAGCCCTGGATGGGCACCTTGAACTGCTGCCGCGGGATGTTCCTGGAGAGCCGCTCGCAGACCTTGCGGGCCCGCTCGTAGGCGCCCGGCTCGTAGACGAGCTGGGAGAAGGCGTCCACGGGCTTCCCGTTGATGAGGATGTCGAGCTTGGCGAGCTTGGTGGGCCGGTAGCCGATCACGTCGTAGTCGAAGCTCGCGTAGCCCCGGCTCGTCGACTTGAGCTTGTCGTAGAAGTCGAAGAGGACCTCCGCCAGGGGCATCTCGAAGCAGAGCTCGACGCGCTTCTCGTCGAGGTGGGTGAAGGAGGTCTGGATCCCGCGCTTGTCCATGCACAGGGTGATGAGGTTGCCGATATAGGCCAGGGGCGTGATGATCGAGGCCTTGATGTAGGGCTCCTCGGCCTCGGCGATGCGCGAGGGGTCCGGGTAGTCGGCCGGGTTGTCGATGTGGACCGTCTCGCCGGTCGAGAGCTTGAGCCGGTAGCGCACGCTCGGGGCGGTCAGGATGATGGCCTGGTCGTACTCCCGCTCGAGCCGCTCCTGCACGACCTCGAGGTGGAGGAGCCCGAGGAAGCCGCAGCGGAAGCCGAAGCCCAGGGCGAGGGAGTTGTCCTTCTCGTAGACGAGGGAGGCGTCGTTGAGCTTGAGCTTCTCGACGGCGACCTTGAACTCCTCGTAGTCGGCCGCGTCCATCGGATAGATCGAGGAGAAGACCACCGGCTTGACCTCCCGGAAGCCGGGCAGGGGCGCGGCGCAGGGGCGGGCCGCGTCGGTCACCGTGTCGCCCACGCGCACGTCCGAGATGGTCTTGATGCCCGCGATGATGTAGCCGACGGCGCCGGAGTTGAGGCCCTCGGTCTTGGCGAGCGTTATGCGGAATTGCCCGGTCTCCTCGACCTCGTACTCCGCGCCGCTGGACATGAGCCTGATCCGCTGGCCCGGGCTGATCGAGCCGCCGAAGACGCGGAGGTGGACCACGACGCCGCGGTAGGGATCGTAGTGCGAGTCGAAGATGAGCGCCTGGAGGTCGTCCGTGGCCTTGGCCTTGGGCGCGGGGATGCGCCGCACGATGGCCTCGAAGAGCTCGTCGACCCCCGTGCCGTAGCGGCCGGAGACGCAGAGGGCGCCCTCCGGGTCGAGGCCGAGGTCGCGCTCGATCTGGCGCCGCACCTCGTCGGGGTCGGCCGAGGGCATGTCGATCTTGTTGATCACGGGGATGATCTCGAGATTATGCTCGACGGCCATGTACATATTCGAGAGGGTCTGGGCCTCGACCCCCTGCGTAGCGTCGATGAGGAGGATGGCGCCCTCGCAGGAGGAGATGGCGCGCGAGACCTCGTAGGAGAAGTCCACGTGGCCGGGCGTGTCGACGAGGTTGAGGGTGTAGGTCTTCCCGTCCTCGGCCTCGTACTCGAGGGCCACGGCCTGGCTCTTGATGGTGATGCCCCGCTCCCGCTCGATATCCATATTGTCGAGCATCTGGTCCTGCATCTTGCGCTGGTCGATCACGCGGGCCTTCTCGATGAAGCGGTCGGCGAGGGTGGACTTGCCGTGGTCGATGTGGGCGATGATGCAGAAATTGCGTATGAGAGAGGGATCGCGCATGGCTCGATGCTACCCGAAAAGGCCCTCTTTTACAATACGACCCTCCCTGGGGCCTACCGCCGCACTCCCTTCATGAGTATATTTATAGGCCGAGGAGGCAGACATGCTCGAGACCTTGACCTACACCGACGTCGAGGGCGCGCGGAAGGAGCGCTCCATCACCGTATACGCCCTGTCCACCTGCGGCTTCTGCAAGAAGGCCATGGCCTTCCTCGACGCCCGGGGCTTCGCCTACCGCTACATCTACGTCGACCGGATCCCCCTCGAGACCAAGAACGAGGCCAAGCGCGAGCTCAAGGAGCGCTTCAAGGCCGACATCGCCTTCCCCTTCGCCGTGATCGACGGCGAGCGGCACCTGGTCGGCTTCATCGAGGCCGATTGGGCGGCGACCCTCGGGTCCTGAGGCGAGAGCATGCCAGAGAAGAGCCTCGAGCAGACCCTCGCCTTCGCCGCCATGGTGGCGCGCAAGCAGGGCTGGGCCCTCAATCCCGACGCGTCCTTCCTCTCCGTCCTCGCCGAGGGGCTTACGGCCAACTGGAACCGCTACGGCTACTACCTCTGCCCCTGCCGGGACAGCGAGGGCTCGCGGGAGCTGGACGCCAAGGTCCTCTGCCCCTGCGCGTATTCCTGGAAGGACATCGAGGAGCACGGGCACTGCTACTGCGCCCTCTACCTCTCCACGGGCTTCGCGGCCTCGGGCAAGGAGCCGGCCGGCATCCCCGATCGCCGGTTCGCCGGGAATGACTGAGCCGGGGTATTGCGGGAGGGCCTGAGCGGGGGCTAGTATCGTCGGGCCATGACCTACCTGGATTGGGCCAGCACGAGCCCGCCCGACGCCTCCCTCCTCGCCGGCGCCGCCGAGGCCGCTTCCCAGTTCTACGCCAATCCCTCGAGCGGCCATGCCCTCGGCGCGGCCGCTCGGGCCGAGCTCGAGCGAATCCGCGGCCGCCTCGCCGCCGCCCTCGGCGCGGGCCCCGGCCGGGTCGTGCTCACCAGCGGAGGCTCCGAGGCCGACGCCATCGTCCTCCTCTCCGCCCTCCGCGCCCAGGACCGGCTCAGGGCCTCGGGCCTTTCCAAGCGGCTCCGCGTCGTCACCACCGAGATCGAGCATCCCGCCGTCCACGAGCAGGCCCGCCTCCTTCAGTCCCTCGGCCTCGAGCTGGTCTACCTCTATCCCCGGGCCGACGGCCGCGTCGATCCCGCGGAGCTCGCCGAAGCGGTCACGAGGGAGACGGTCCTCGTCGCGGTCATGGCGGTCAACAACGAGACGGGAGCCGTCCAGCCCCTCGCCGAGCTGGCTCGGGCCCTCGCCGCGGCCTCGGCCGCCCTCGGGACGAAGCCTCCCCGCTTCCACGCCGACGCGGTCCAGGCCCTCGGCAAGCTCGAGTTCAGGCCGGCGGAGCTCGGCATCTCCTCGGCCGCCTTCTCGGCCCATAAGATCCGCGGCCCCCGAGGCTCGGGCGCCCTCTGGATGCAGGGGGAGCTCGAGCCCCTCGCCGTCGGCGGCGGCCAGGAGGAAGGAACGAGGCCCGGCACGGAGAGCCTTCAGGGAGCCTGGGCCTTCGCGGGGGCGGCCGAGAAGGCGCTCTCCTCCCTGGCCGAGCGCCGCGAGGCCGCCCTCGCCTTGGAGGCCCGCCTCATCTCGGGCCTCGCCTCGATACCCGGAGCCCTTCCCCTCCCCCTCGGGCGGGGCCCCGGCGACGCCCGCTACTCGCCCTTCATCCTGAGCGCCGCCTTCCCGGGACTCTCGGGCGAGGTCCTCGCCCGCGCCCTCTCCGACTCGGGCATCGCGGTCTCCACAGGCTCGGCCTGCTCGAGCAACGCGCGCCGCAAGGGCCGCCGCGTCCTCGAGGCCATGGGCCTTCAGCCCGAGCTCGCCTTTTCCTCTATCCGGGTCTCCTGGGGCGAGCTGACGGGAGGCGGGGACATCGACGCCTTCCTCGAGGCCGCCTCGACCCTCTACAAGAAGCTTAAGGCCTAGGACGTGAATATGGATGCCTTCTACCTGGTCAAGATCGGCGAGATACTCCTCAAGCTCGGCAACCGCAAGGAATTCGAGGACCGGCTCCGCTCGCAGCTCAATCGGCGCCTCGCCTTCATGCCCCACAAGGTCGAGGCCTATCCGGGCCGCTACTTCGTCTCGGTGCCCGAGGAGGCGGCCGCCGACGCCGAGTTCGTCCTCGCGCGCTGCCCCGGCGTCAACGGCTACGCCCGGGCGCGCAAGGTGGAGAAGAGCGTGGAAGCCGTCCTGGCCGCGGCGGTCGAGGTGGCGCGGGGGCGGCTCGCCTCGGGCCGGCGCAGCTTCAAGGCCGAGTCGCGGCGCTCGGACAAGAGCTTCCCCCTGGGCTCCTTCGAGCTCTCCGCCGAGATCGGGGCGCGGGTCCTCGCGGCCTTCCCGGAGGCGCGGGTCGACATCCACAAGCCCGAGTTCACGATCAACGCGGAGATCCGCGAGCGGGCCTACGTCTTCGCGGATCCCGAGCCGGGGCTGCGGGGCCTGCCCGTGGGCTCGGGAGGGAAGGGCCTGCTCCTCCTCTCCGGGGGGATCGACTCGCCCGTGGCCGGCTACCAGATGGCCCGGCGCGGACTCGACCTCGAGGCCCTCTACTTCCACGCCTATCCCTACACCTCCCAGGAAGCCAAGGACAAGGTCGTGTCCCTGGCCCGGATACTCTCAGGCTACCTGGGCGGCATGCGGCTCTGGACCGTCCCCTTCACCGAGGCCCAGCTCCGGATCAAGAAGCTGGCCCGAGAGGACCTCTCCACGGTGCTCATGCGCGCGGCCATGATGAGGGTCGCGCAACGCATGGCCGAGCGGGTCGGGGCGAACTGCATCGTCACGGGGGAGAGCCTGGGCCAGGTCGCCAGCCAGACCGCGGAGAACCTGCGCTTCACCGGCAGCTTCACCGACTTCCCGGTCCTCCGCCCCCTGGTCGGCTGCGACAAGGAGGAGACCATCGCCGTAGCCCGCCGCATCGGCAGCTACGAGACCTCCATCCTCCCCTACGAGGACTGCTGCGTCCTCTTCTCGCCCAAGCATCCCATCCTCAGGGCCGACCTGGCGCGGGAAACGGAGGCATACCGAGCCCTCGAGCTCGAGCCGGTCCTGGAGGAGGCCATCAAGCAGGCCGAGCGCCTCGACCTCCCCTACCCCCTCGCGGAGAAATAC
>ENA-UOWG01001239-UOWG01001239.1-activated-sludge-metagenome-genome-assembly--contig:-NODE-1239-length-26607-cov-5.991488_pt1 | contig 26607 bp, 22 predicted proteins | sample MGYA00238147_ERZ761563 | MGnify/ENA primary metagenome ERZ761563 (study PRJEB28884, sample SAMN05720216) | anaerobic digester metagenome | isolation source: active sludge of municipal... | reverse complement strand
GTTGGCAAAGTAAAATATATTGAGGTCGGCCTGCCTGATGGCGGTCGTGGTATTGGCACCCCTCCGGTTATGGATGTTCCGCCTGAGCTTGACTGGGAAATGTGGCTGGGGCCGGCACTCAAAGTTCCATACAGGGGTGTAAGCCACTGGAACTGGCGCTGGATACTGGACTATTCCGGTGGTCAGATGACAGACTGGGCAGGTCATCATATTGATATCGCAAACTGGGGAGCAGGGCTTGAACATACCGGTCCTGTTGAAATATCAGGGCATGGATTCTATCCGCCTGAAGGAATATACAACGCACCGGTTGAATATGATCTTCTTTGCAAATATGCCAACGGAATTGAGATGAGAGTGGCAAATGCCTCACGGCTTCCTCATGGAATGGGGACCACATGGTACGGTGATCTGGGCTGGGTGCATGTTGACAGAGGTGACATTCTGAAAGCTTCTGATAAGAAAATTCTTGATGAGGTAATCGGTGAAAATGAAATACATCTTTATAAGAGCGAAAACCATTATCAGAATTTTATTGACAGCATAAGATCAGGTAAACCGGCAATAGCTCCAATAGAGGTTGCTTACAGGGCAATTTCAGTTGTTCTGCTTGGTGAGATTGCAATGACAACAGGACAAACAATTAAGTGGGATCCTGAAAAGGAAGTAATAATTGATAATCCGGGTGCCTCAAGGCTGCTCAGCCGCCCATACCGTGCACCATGGACACTTCCAACTGTTTAACCCTCAAAGAGTAATAAAATGAAAAGACTGAATAAATTTATATTATTTGTGATTGCTGCCGTTGTCCTGACAGCAGGATGCACAAAGGAAACGGGATATAAAACACTCATAATTACCGGTCAGAATAATCACGACTGGCAGAGCAGTTCCCCTGTACTGAAGAAGATCCTTGATGAGACAGGTATGTTCTCATGCGAAATTGCTGAAACACCTGCTGCAGGTGGCGACATGTCAACCTTCAATCCTGATTTCTCTTCTTACAAACTTGTAGTACTTGATTACAACGGAGATTCATGGTCTGACAAAACAAAGTCTGCCTTTATTGATTATATGAAAAACGGAGGCGGACTTGTAGTCTATCATGCAGCAAATAATTCATTTCCCGACTGGAAGGAGTATAACGAAATGACAGGTCTCGGAGGCTGGGGCAATCGCTCTGAAAAAGATGGTCCTTATGTATATTACAGGAATGATTCACTTATTGTTGATGAAACTCCTGGTATTGGCGGTACGCATGGCAAGCGGAGGGAATTCCTTGTAAGGACAAGGATCGTTGATCATCCGATAACAAAAGGTTTACCTGCCCGATGGATGCATGGCAATGATGAGCTCTACAGTCTCCTACGTGGTCCTGCCCGGAACATGCAGGTACTTGCAACTGCTTTTGCCGATTCAGCTGCCGGCGGGGGTACAATGCGCGATGAGCCCATGCTGATGACAATTAACTGGGAAAAAGGAAGGATTTTTCATACTGCAATGGGTCATGCCGACAAGGAAGGAGGACCGGCAATGCAGTGCACAGGTTTAATTGTAACTCTTCAGCGAGGTGCAGAATGGGCAGTAACAGGAAATGTGACTCAGCAGTTGCCTTATGATTTTCCAACTGCCGCAGGTGTTGTGCTGAGGCCTGATTTTAAGGAAATTACATACAAGGAGGCTCTTCAGAATATAAGGAGTTATGATATCGGAAAGAGCACAAAAAACCTTGTATGTATTCAGTTTCATATCACACAGCTCGCAGGTGATAAAGCCGGATTGCTAAAGGCAGAAGAAGACCTTGTTAACATACTGAAGGATGAGAAGGCAACAGCTGAATCTAAAAAACTTGTTCTTCGTGAACTAAGCTGGATGGGTACAGAATATTCCGTACCCACAGTTAAAGAACTTTTAAACAACAATGACCTGAAGGATGAGGCTTCATTTGCCTTGTCACGTATTCAGTCTGTGAAGTAGATCATAAACCCGATATGTTCTCACTGGTAATACCGGTTTATAATGAGGAAAAGCTTATTGATGAGCTTCTAAGGAGAACTATTGCTTCGGTTGAAAGCTTCACTGCTGATTATGAGCTTCTGCTTGTTGATGACGGCAGCACTGACAACAGCCTTTCCCTGCTTGTAAGATGGCAGGCAGCCAACAAGCGGATAAAGGTTCTTTCACTAAGCAAAAATTTTGGACACCAGGCCGCATATACAGCAGGACTTGAACATGCAAGAGGAGATATTATAGCTATGATGGACGGGGATCTTCAGGACCCTCCTGAATTGCTTGCAAAAATGTATGAAAAACTTTGCAGCGATGATGTTGAGATAGTCAGTGCAAGGCGTACAGGAAGAAAAGGAGATTCAAACAGGAACCTTTTTTCTTCAATGTTCCATTTTATCTTCCGTTCAATTGGGGATATAAAGAACATGGAAAATGCCGGCAATTACTCTATGATGAAAAGGGAAGCTCTGAATGCCCTGCTTGCAATGAAGGAAAAGGTGAGGTATCTGCCCGGACTGAGAACCTTCATCGGGTTCAGGCAGGACTATGTTGAATTTGTAAGGGATGACAGGTTAGGTGGCAAGCCAAAGATGAACTTTTCAAGGCTTTTCATACTGGCTTCTGATGCAATTTTCTCATTTTCAAGGTTTCCGATCCGGCTCTGCCTGGTTCTGGGAACTATTGGCACCCTTGTTTTTTTTGCGGCAGGGATCTATGTTCTGATTGCAAAGATCTGTGGTTTCGCAATTTCGGGATGGCCCTCAATTTTACTAAGCATATATTTCCTTGGATCTATTCAGCTTGTTTTTCTTGGAATATTAGGGGAGTACGTTTACAGGAACTATAAGGAAAGTCAGAACAGGCCGGTTTATTTCATTCGCAGGATTTACGGTGACAGCACGGATAAATAATGCAGGAATCTTATCTGAAATATGTATTATGGTCACTTCTGGCCTTCGTTCTTGCCTTTATGCTTGTTACATCACGGCATGCAGGCATAAGCTGTGATGAGGTTCTGCATTACGGACAGTCGGAGGATGTTTACAATTATTTTGAATCACACGGGAAGGATACGGCCGCCCTTCACAATCCGGTTTGGCATCTTGGATATTACGGGCAGTCGTATGACAACCTTGTTACTTTTATTGCTCATTGGCTTGATATAGATGATATTTATTCTTTCAGGCATTTAATGAGCACCCTGGCCGGGTGGCTTGTTATAGTTGTTACAGCATTTTTTGCACGCTGGCTCTCAGGATATGGTACGGCTGTCATAGTTATACTGCTGTTCACCATAACACCTTCATTCATTGGTCATTCCCATAATAATCTGAAAGACATACCCTTTGCGCTCGGATATATTTCATCTGCATTCTTTACACTTAAATTCCTTGAATCGGGTAAGCGTAATCCTGTGTTCCTGATAGTAATGCTTACAATTAGTATCGCCTTCACAATCAGTATCAGGGCAGCCGGTGCTGTTGTTATCCTGTATCTTGCAATCTGTTTTGCAGCTTTTTACGCGTTAAAGTATCTCCGGGGAGAAGGATTTTCAGTGAATGAATTGGTTCATAAGGCAGTTCTGACAGGACTGGTTTCCTGTTGCGGATATTTTCTGAGTATAATTTTATGGCCCTTCGCATTGCAGGATCCGCTACGGAATGTTTATGAAGCCTATCGTGTGATGGCTCATTTTCCCGATACCTTCCGTCAGCTTTTTGAGGGAAAAGTGCTGTGGTCCGATTTTATGCCATGGTATTACCTGCCAAAAACGATGCTCATAACAATTCCGCTCATTGTCACTGCAGGTATTGTTTTTTTTATTGTATTGTCAATACGAAAGGCAGGAAGCAGAAGAATGCCTGAATATTTTTTCCTGGCTTTTACAATCCTGTTTCCAGTGCTGTTTGCAATTCTCTCGGAATCAAATTTATACAGCTCTTGGCGGCAGTTTCTGTTCATTTATCCCGCCCTTGTGCTTCTTTCAGCAAAAGGGTTTGACCTTCTTCTTAAGATGACAGGCAGGATTTATCTGAAAGCTGCATTTATAATTCTTATGCTTGCTTTTTCAAGCCACCCGGTAAAATTTATGTTAAGTTATCCTGCCTACAGCTATATGTATTATAATCAGTTAACCGGCGGACTAAAAGGTGCTTACGGAAATTATGAGAATGACTATTATTTTATCAGTCAGACAGAAGCATCAGAATGGCTGCTTTCTTACCTGAAAGACAAAAATGTTTCGGGCGGTGTAAAAATTGCAGCAACATACTCCGTTGCATGGCAGTTCAGAAAAAGGCCGGAAACCGAAACATTTTTCATAAGGTATGAGGAAAGAAGCCAGGCCGACTGGGATTATGCAATTATTGTAAACAGGTATATAAATCCTGAAAAACTAAAGAATAAATCGTGGCCCGATCCGCAAGCGCTTCACGTCATATATGTCGACGGAGTTCCTGTTTGTGAGATACTTGAAAGAAAAACAAAGGATGATTATTTGGGTTTTAATGCCCTGCAGGAAGGGGCTTACCATTCAGCTGTTGAATTCTTTTCAAAGGCTGTTCAAAATGAAGACAGCGATGAAATGATTTTTTATAATTTTGCTATTGCGCTCAGGAAAACAGGAGAGAAGTCTAAGGCAGATTCAATGTTAAGGACAGCGCTTGGCATTAATCCTGATTTTGAACCGGCGCTTATGTTTCTTGGCAATATAGCCGCAGACGAAGGAAGAAGGGCTGAGGCAGAAAAATATTACAGGAAGGTTCTTTCAGTAAATGTGAAATATTTTGAAGCTTATACAGAGCTTGCCCGGCTTGTTGTTGATGATGATGTACGGCAGGCGAGGGACCTGCTTCGCAGCTGCCTGACTCTCAATCCGGGTTTCAGGTCTGCAATTGTAGCCCTGGCCGATACATACAGGAAATCAGATCCCGATATTGCTGAAAAATATGATAAACTTGCAGATAGTGTTAAATAAATAACAATAAATTCAAATGAAGAAGACAGCTTTAATTTTAAGTTTTGCTGCGCTGATGCTGACAGCAAATTTCGCGGTTGCACAGGACCAGCCTAAACCAAAAAAAGATACTGTAAATATTGATACTGATGCCAAACCTACTTTCTATTATGCAGAAGATGAAAGCGCATCAGAATCAAAGGGAAGTTCAACAACAATAATAATAATTGCCGGTGTTGTTGTTGTCCTGGCCGGAGGTTTATACCTTGTTCTCAGGAAGAAAAAATAGCTGAGAGTATTGCAGTTCCGGCTTAATGCCATCAGGAATGAAAGATTTAAGGATATCAACGGTACAGTTTGAAAACCGCAGCGGCGACAAAAAGTACAACCTGGCGCGTATTGGTCATTTTGCAGGAGAGGCGGCACGGCAGGGTTCAGATATTGTTGCATTTCATGAATGCTCCGTAACAGGTTATACCTTTGCCAGAAACCTGAATAAAAAGCAGATGCTGGAGCTGTCGGAAAAGGTTCCTGACGGAAACAGTACAAGGGAGCTTATCCGGCTTGCTTCAGAATATAAAATTGTCATCCTTGCAGGTTTGTTTGAAAAAGACGAAGAGGACAGGATATACAAGACCTATGTATGTGTTGACGGAAATGGATTGGTAGCAAAGTATCATAAATTGCATCCTTTTGTCAATAAGCATATTACGCCGGGTGATGAATATTGTGTTTTCGAGTTGTACGGATGGAAGTGCGGAATACTTATATGTTACGACAATAACATTCCTGAGAATGTGAGGGCAACAAAACTTCTTGGAGCAGATATAATTTTCATGCCTCATGTTACAATGTGCACACCTTCTCCACGGCCGGGAGCTGGTTTTGTAGATCCTGTACTCTGGAAGAACAGGGAGCACGATCCCACTTCGCTGAGAAAGGAATTTGACGGGTTAAAAGGAAGGGAATGGCTGATGAAATGGCTGCCTGCCCGTGCCTATGACAATGCTGTTTATGCAATCTTCTCAAATCCGATAGGCATGGATGATGATCAGCTCAAGAACGGATGTTCGATGATAATAGATCCCTTTGGTGATATTATTGCAGAATGCCGCAGGCTTGATGATGAACTCGTTACGGCCCTTGTAACGTCTGAAAAGCTTACAATGGCAGGTGGCCACCGTTATATCAGTGCCCGGCGTCCTGAATTGTATAAGGACATTATTGGCCAGTCGCATAAGCCTGAACAGAAAGTGGCATGGCTGTCGGAAACGGAAAGAAGATCTTCTAAAGGTCAAGAAGATCAATAAGATATACAAGTGAAGCCATTGAGGCGCTTCCAAGCTGGAGTTCTCTTATGTTTACCTTGTCGAAAGTGTCATTGGAGGAGTGATGATAGTCGAAATATCTCTGAACATCAGGAATATAGCCAATCAGTAAGGTGCCCATAGGCTTAAGAGGTGAAATATCGGAACCTCCGCCTCCCTTGTCGAAATCGCGGATATTATAAGGTGCAAACCAGGATGAAAGTCCCTGCAGTTTCTGCAGCCTGTCACCTTCGGCTTCAAATCCAAAGCCCCTGGGACTCATTACTCCTCTGTCTGATTCAATGGCAGCATAGTGAATCTCTCCTTTCGCCTTCGCTTCCGAGGCATAAGTTCTTCCTCCGGTTCCCGACATCTCCTCATTCATGAACATTACTGCCCTCACACTTCGCTTGGGCCTTATGTTCAGCTTTTTATACAACCTTATCATCTCAATTGCCTGAACGCAGCCACCAGCGTCATCATGTGCACCTTCACTTATATCCCATGCATCGAGATGACCACCTGAAGTAATGTTTTCACCTGGTCTGGCTGAGCCTCTTATTTCACCAATGACATTATAAGACCATGTGTCAGGATAGTTTTTGCAGGTAGAAACAAGACTGACTCTGGCTGCAGGGTCAGCTTTAAGTATCTTACTCAGAACTTCAGCATCGAGTGTTGAAACCGCCACAGCCGGTATTTTTATTACATCATCAGCGTACCTTGTCACTCCGGTATGAGGATAGTCGTCAAGGGCCTGTGTTGCTGACCTTACAATTACTGCCACAGCTCCGTATTTCGATGCTTCCGAAGCGCCGTAAACTCGCTGATTCACTGCCCCTCCATAAGCTGCAAAGGTATTTATCAGAGTATTGTCAGCAGGCCGGTTAAAAAAGACAATCCTTCCTTCTATATTCTTTTTACCGATTCTTTTCAGTTCTTCAAAGTCCTTCACTTCAACTATCCCGGATGTTATTCCGTTGTCAGTTGTCCCGACAGAAAAGCCAAGAGCTGATATTGAAAGATCAGTAACACCCGAAAGCTCCGATATGACACTGCACTTTTCAGATCCCCTTTCCCAGTGTGGTACCGGCACTTTCTGAAGCCAGACGGTATCTGCTCCGGCTTTAAGCAGAGCCTGCCTCGTAAACTCAACAGCTTCAGCTGCTGCTGGTGATCCGGGCAGTCTGCCTTTTGTGTTTTTGCATAAATACTCCAGGTTTCTGTACGCAGTCTGATCCGTAAGAGCCTCGTCAAATATCGATTTTATTACTTTTTCAGTTTCCTGTCCATTTGCCTGAATTACAGTAAATACTGCAATAATCAGCAGAAATAATCTCCTCATCTGTCTTCCTTGGTGTTCTCTGTGTAAAACTCTGTGCTCTTTGTGGTTAAATAAATACTACACTCCATACGGACTTCTTAATTCTCTGACGTACAAACCATTTCCTTCCGGGTCTCCGACAACTTCCCCTTTTACCGGATCCCAGGTAATTCTTCTTCCAGTCCTGATTGCTATATCGCCTGCATGGCTGATTGTATCAGAAATTATTGCCTCGTCAAGAGGACACAGTTCGGGTATTTTTCCATTTATTACATCAAGAAAGGCCTGTCCCATTGTGTTGAGCTCACTGTTTATCCACCCATCGTTATTTTTCGGGAAGTCATTAATTCTCCTGTTTATTTCCGGTATGTCCGACTGTGCAGATGCACGTGAAAGCGACAGCCAGCCTTTGCTTCCATAAAGAGTTGTACCGTTTGTTTCCTTGATTTCCCTGTGGTTCAGAACTCCGTTAACAGCTATATCGTCGCTGACAAAATGCACCTCAGGTCCGTTCTCGTACCTGCATGTCACATCCCATGACCATATATTATTATAAAGTCCGCCCGGTGCCCAGAACTTACCAGTCCCCTCACAAGTGTACTTTCCTGAAACTTTATCTTTCAGTATCCACACTAGTATATCAAGAGGATGAGCTCCCCAGCCGCCCAGAAAACCAATGCTGTAATCATAATTGAACCATGAGCTGTTGTTTGTTACCCTGTCAGGGCAGAAGGGCCTCATGGGTGCAGGTCCTGTCCATCTGTCGAAGTCAAATTCAGGAGGAACAGGAGTCTCATTGCATACCGGGCTTACAACATCGTTCTTTCCGGGAGCCCATACTTCAACGCGTTCTATCTCACCAAGCAATCCTTCCATAATTAGTTCTCTTCCCAGTATCATGTGTGGTGAGGTTCTCTGCTGTGTTCCGTAATGGAATTTAAGGTTCCTTTGCCTGAGTTCCCCGGCAAGAATTTGTGTTTCAGGATAACTCAGCCCAAGCGGTTTTGCAAGCATTATGTGTTTTCCTGCCCTTGCTGCCTTTATTGCTGCCGGAACATGCCAGTGATCGGGTGTTGTAATATGCACAGCATCAATATCATCACTTTGAAGCATTTCCTCAAAATCGAGGTAGGCTCTGCATTCCGGTACAGGATCATTGTTTGTTTTGTAGAAGTTGTTAACTGTTTCAGCCGCCTTGTCCCTTCTGTCTTTCCATACATCACATACGGCAATGTTCACCGCTCCCCTTAGTGGCAGCAAATAATAAATGAGTTCAGCAGTGCCTCTGTCGCCAACGCCGATGTGGGCAATGTTTATACGGCTCATTGCTTTTTTCCTGTCATTGCAGGAGGGAAGGATTACCGGAAGTACAGCTACTCCGGCTGCTCCGATAGCTGATTTCCTTATAAAATCCCTTCTTGAAAGCTGACTCATCTTTTTCATGTGAGCTAAGTTTATTTATTTTTTTCTGTGAACCTGTCATATCTCTTCTGCAGTACCTCTTTGGATATGTTACCCGGTATTATCCAGGACCTGTACCTGAGGTGCAGACTGTCACCTTTGCAGAGTGTTTTCTTACCGTCGTAAATTACACCCGGACTGTAATAGAAGAATGGGATTTCCCTGGTTCTTATTATGTACCAGCTTGTTTCGGGTGTTGTCAGCTCAGGATCATGCATCATGCATATACCTGCTTTTTTCCCGGTAAGGGTGTTGAATCCCATGTAAACCCAGGCGTTCTTTTTGTAATCTGTGGTATCAGATGCAGCAATCAGGAAAGGAGAGTTCATATCCTGGCTGAATCTGACAGACAGCCCTGCATATCCTCCCCAGGTCCTTCCTCCGGGCTCGGTCTGAACAGGTGTTCTGTCGAGAACAACTTCTTCAGCCACAGCTGTGTAGATATTATCATAATCAATATAATAGCTCTTGTCAGGAAGGAGAGCCGAAATATGGATATGGCTCTTCTCATTCATTACCTCAGAGCCATTCAGGGGATAATATTTAATCTTCATAGAGATTTCTGTTGAGAAATCCTCATTATGATTCACACTGATATCTTCAATTTCTGTCACTCCTTCTGATTTATATCCTTTTTCTGCAGAACTGAAATCAGGCAGGTATTCCCAGTAGTTCACACCGTTTATATATTTCCAGCAGAACCACAGTCCGAGGTGCCATGGATGATCGGGAGGATCAGCACTGGTAACAGTAGATCCATCTGCAGTAAGCGGATGAAAGTAAGGTCTCCTGTACCGGTTGTTGTAGTTGAACTGCCAGATCACTTCATTACCTCTCTTCAGACAGACTGTTGTATCTGATCGTGTCCATGAAACCGTCGTATCCTGCTGAGGTTCCCGTTTTAGTTCTGCAGGGACAGCAGGATAGTTTTCATTACCTGAAGCCCATAAGGTCGCTCTTATCAGCAGAGTCTGAAATCCTGAATTAAGCATGGCTCTTTCATCATGGCCTAGCAAAGTGAAAAAACTTCGGCCTTTTCCCGGCCTGTTTGTGAATATTGCCTGTTCATTATAAACCTTTCCGTCAGTGGGATCTGTCCATGTAAGATTGCCGGCTGCTTTTGCCTCAGGGTAAATATCTGCATTTTTCCATAATTCGTCGAAGATGAAAAAATCTCCCAGACCTCTTGTAATGGGATTTTCCTGATCTAGAGCAGTCACCCTGCCAATCTGAGGACTTCCATGGCTGGTCTCCTTACCCCATCTGCCAATGCCAATTTTGTGATATTCAGGCCATTTGTAAAAGGAAGAAGCACTGGCATGTATGAATACGGCCCCTCCTCCCTTTTCCAAATAATCGAGGAAGGCCTTTTCCCATTCCTGTGAGAAGCGGATATCATTATCAGGCCAGGTATTGAAATTCACAATTACAGCATCATACTTCTGAAATGATTCCAGGGTAAGTGAATCGGGCCTGTCGCTTGTCTCTGCCCTGAAGAGTCCGGATCTGTCGTAGATCCTCTTTAGCAGGGGAGTGGTTTTTTCCCAGGAATGATTCCCTTTACCGCTCAGTATCAATACAGATGCAGTCCCTGTATTGTTATTTTTTTCACAGCATGAATATGAAAAAATTATAAGAAGAAATAACGCCGGTGAGAGTATCAGTAACCGTGAATTCAGCATTTTCAGACCAGTATGTTTTTGCAGAAATCAACACACTTTTTTACCTCTGCCACTGCATCCGAACCTGAAGGAATATTGTATTCGAGCTCTATATCAGTATTTATATTCCATTTGTTCTTTTTCAAAAGCAGAAGTATGTCCTTAATCGGAGTTTTTCCCTGTCCCCATGGCATATTTGTATTTGCAGGGTCATCTTTTGGCCCGGTCTTGTCCTTCAGGTGGACACTGACAATCCTTTCGTGAAGCTTTTCTATTATACCGTTCGGATGAAGACCTGTTGCAGCGTAATAATGTCCGGCATCAAAGTTGAGCATGTTGGCAGGGGAGTAGTCGAGGAATTTTTCAAAGGTCCATCCTGGTTCTCCCGGCTGGAGGTGGTTATGAAAGATTGCATACATCCCGTTTGACTTTGCAATAGGTCCCATTTTTTTACAGGCTTCATCGCCTATTTCATTGCAAACACCTATTGATCCAAGGGCTTTTGCAGCCTTGAAGGAATAATCGATTTCAGGTTCAGACCATCCTGCAGGTGAGAATTTTGTGATATGTATTTTTATGCCGGCATTGTTGAACATGGTACGGAGCTCCCTGTACTTGTCGATAGGAGCTGAAAGCCTCCATTTACGCCTCTCTTCGCTTCCATCTTTTCCTTCTGGTATTCCGGCATATCTTTCTGCAACATCGCCCATAAGTTCAATTGAACTTATGCCTGTCTGCTTGCAATACTTTATGATATCGGCCGGAGATACAGGCATGCTTCTCCAGCTGTAAGTTATTGCACCTACCTGAACACCACCGAATTTAGAATCGGGTTTAGCTGCTGACTGTAAGTAACTTTCAGCTGCCAGGCTGTCACTTTTACTGAGGATTACAAGTCCTGCCGCAGCACTTGTGATTCCAAGGAATTTTCTCCTTGAAAGATTATTTGATTTTTCCATTTGATTTAATCTAATAGCTTTTTGTAATTTAATAATAATAGCGCAATGGCTCAACGGTTCATCTTCCTTCCGCCTTTCGCCTTCCGCCTTCCGCCTGTATTACACCTTCTTCCAGACGTTTCCTTCCTTATTTGATTCAACAACTGCATGTATGAATTTCATGCCTCTTACACCGTCATGCACTGTCGGGAATTCACCAGCAGTGAATTTCTGTTTTCTAATCGATTTTGCAGCGCCCTTATAAATATTTGCCAGCGCCTCATAAATACCTTCTGGATGTCCTGAAGGCATAGTATGGCTCGACTCGGCCAACTTGTCATTATACCCGTGTGCAGGTTTAAATACCTTTGTAGGTTCAGTATCACTAAGCATGTAAAGGTAGTTTGGATTCTCCTGGCCCCATTTCAGACTGGCCTTTGATCCGTAGACCGCAATAGTAAGGTTGTTTTCCTCCCCGCCGCAAACCTGGCTAGAGCGGATTACTCCCTTGAGCTTCTTGCTGAAGCGGAGAAGCACTGTTCCGTCGAGATCGAGTTTTATACCATCTTTGACAGGATTGAGATCTGATAATATCTCCTTGATTTCCAGTCCGGTAGTGTATTCAATCAGATTGAAGGCATGAACACCAATGTCGCCCATGCAGCTGCTGGCTCCGGCATGTTTAGGATCGAGTCTCCATACTCCTGTGATCCTGCTTCCTGTACCATGTATAATAGAATTAATCCAGCCCTGGTAGTACTGTGCATCAATTCTCTGGATTGTGCCAAGTGCACCACTGGCTATGATGTCTCTCATCTGCCTTACCATCGGGTATCCTGTATAGGTGTGGGTAAGTGCAAAGGTGAGTTTTGTCTTTTCAACAAGCTTTTCAAGCTCTGCAGCCTCCTTTACAGTCATTGTCAAGGGCTTCTCGCAGACTACATGGAAGCCGGCACTGAGTGCAGCTTTCGCAAAGGAAAAATGCAAAGCATTTGGAGTTACGATTGTAACAACCTGCATCCTTTTTTCTGCAGGCAGGGTTTTTTCTGCCTTGAGCATTGCTTCAACGCTCTTGTAACAGCGGTCAGCAGCAATGCCTTCATTCTTTGCAAATTCCTGGCTTTTTTCATAGTTAACATCAAAGACACCACAAACGAGCTCATAGTCATTGCATATCCTTGAGGCGCGGCGATGAGCATCTCCAATGAATGCACCAATACCACCGCCAATCATACCCATTCTTATCTTTTTCATAATCAATGTTTTATTTTGTTATTTTTAATTTTTAACCCACCCCTTGTTCTGTTTTTCCTTTCGCCTTTAGCCTTCCGCCTTCGCCTTTTTTACACATGCTTCCTCTTCCATATATGCAGGAAGGTAAAACCAATAATCAGCACAGCCGGAACAAGAGCAACATTTCTCAGGGTCAGAGCTCCTCCTTTCAGCTGAACCTCAGCCCATGTCAGTGCTTCCTGTGTTCCTGCAGCAGCTGCTTTGAGAGCTTCAATAGTCTGCCCTGCAGGTACTGAAGCAGCAGTCTGTGCATCGAATATGGCGCCCATTACAGGTTGTGCTATTGCACCACCCAGGAAACCGATTCCTCCCATGATTGCAAGTCCGAGTGCACCACTCTGAGGTATATTTTCTGAAACAAAGCCAAGCATTGAAGGCCAGAAGAAAGCTATTCCGAGAGCAAAGATTCCGGCAGATGCAAATACCAGGGCTCCTGATGTATAACCCATCAGAAGGCAACCGATGAATGCAAGCACAGAGGAGGTAAGCAACACCACAGTTGATTTGAGGTTATGTATGACAGTACCTCCGAACTGACGTGCCAGCGCCATGATTCCGGATATCCATACAAGAAGAAGTATCGGATTGTCAGAAACATTTGCAAGAAGTGCAGAGATCCACTGGTTTGTGCCAAGTTCAGTTGCAGCAGTGAGTATCATTGAAGCAGCCATGAACAGGAAAAGAGGACTTACACAGGCTTTAAGCATATCCTTATATGAAAAGCCTGACACAACTCTTTCAGTCTGGGGAAACTGCTTGTTAAGGAACATATATCCATACACGAAGGTAGGCAGGAGCATTATTCCCATTGCATATCTCCAGTCATTAAGACCGATGTTGTTAAACAGGTATACTATAAGGCCCCCGATAACTATCCCTGTCGGGAACCAGGCATGAAACCTGTTCAGACGGCGAGTCTTGTCATCAGTATACATGCTGGTAATCAGTGGATTGCATGCTGCTTCCACGCTTCCGTTAGCAATGCCTACAAGCAGGGTGGAGACAAAAAGTGTCCAGAAACCTGTAGCAACTATAGTAAGGATAATACCTGCAACATGGCAGAAAAATGCAATCGAAATAATTCTGCCAAGACCTATTATGTCGACAAGCGGGCCTCCGAAAACCATTGCAAGGGTAAATCCCCAGAAAGCAGTGCCTATTATCCAGCCCACCTGAGTGTGGGTAAGATTGAATTCAGCAGCCCATGCTTCAACAAATGATCCTCTTGTGGCAAAAGCCAGTGCTGTTACAACCAATGAAACACAGCTTGCATTGAACAACTGAGTCTTCCTGATATTATCCATGATTGAAAGGTTGGGTTTGGGTTATTATTCAGTTAAAGAAGCTTTAATGTTATTTCTGGAAGGCGGCATCAAATGCTATATTGGAAGCCGGGAAGTCAACTTTCCTTACAAACTCACATGCTTCTTTTGCACCGAATTCCCTGTCCATTCCGCTGTCTTCCCATTCAACCGAGAGTGGTCCCTTGTAGTTGATACGGTTCAGAGCTCTTATAATCTCCTCAAAGTTGATATTCCCGTGACCAAGGCTCCTGAAATCCCAGTAACGTCCCCGGGTTCCGAATTCAGTATGACCTCCGAAAACTCCTGCCTCCGCAGGAACATTTGACCATCCTACATCCTTCATGTGAACATGATAGATTTTTTCAGCGAATTCATATATATACTTAACATAATCAACACCCTGGTATCCGAAATGTGAGGGATCATAATTGAAACCGAAGTTCGAGTGATTCTTAATCTCTTTGAGTGCACGGCGGGCAGAAGCAATGTCAAATGCAATTTCAGTTGGATGAACTTCAAGTGCAAAGTTGATTCCCAGTTCGTGAAACTTGTCAAGGATTGGTGTCCATCTTGCTGCAAAGTCAGCGTAGCCCTTATCAATCATTTGAGGCGGGACAGAAGGGAAGGAATAATTAAGATGCCAAATAGAACTTCCGGTAAATCCTGTAACAACTGTTGCCCCCATTCTCTTTGCCACCTCTGCTGTTCTTATAATCTCCTGGGCTGCACGCTGACGTACACCTTCAGGTTTACCATCGCCCCATACGTAAGCTGGAACAATGCTTTTATGCCTTTCATCAATATTGTCGCAAACAGCCTGCCCTACAAGATGATTCCCGAGAGCAAATACCTTCAGACCATACTTGGCCAGAATGTCTTTCTTCTTCCTGCAATATGCCTCATCAGCCTTGTCTATCTCCATGTGATCTCCCCAGCAGGCTATTTCAAGTCCGTCATAACCAAACGATTTGGCTTTCTGACATAAAGTTTCAAATGGCAAATCTGCCCATTGTCCAGTAAAAAGTGTAACCGGTCTGCTCATAGTTTTTTTGGTTTATGTTAGTATTTTATAAAAAGTTCGAAGTCTGAAGTCCGAAGTCCGAGGTCCGAAGTCCGAAGACAGAAACTCCTGCTTCCGTCTCCCGTCTTCCAACTCCCGTCTTAATCGTAAACAATTTTAACAAACATTCTTTACAAAAGCAAAATTTATATAAGCTCCATTTTCAGTTATTTGCATTTTTTTGCTTATTCCTTAGCTGAAACCCTTCTGCCTGCATTGAATTTATTTACTTTGTGTGACTTTAATAATATTGAGCAATGACAACAATAGAAGATATTCTGCTTAAGAGAAGAACGGTCCGCAAGTACACGCATGAAGCTATTGATGACAATCTGCTGAACGACATTCTTAATATGGGATGCCGTGCCTCAACAACAGGCAACATGCAGGTATACAGCATAATAGTCACAAAAGACAAGGAGATAAAGCAGCAGCTTGCACCTTCTCATTTCAACCAGAAAATGATAACTGAAGCTCCTGTTGTACTGACATTCTGTGCTGATTTCAACAGGTTCAATAAATGGTGCAGACTGAGAAAAGCAGAACCGGGATATGATAATTTTCTTTCATTTATAACTGCTGCAATCGATGCGCTTCTTGTGGCGCAGACTGTCTGCATTGCTGCTGAGGCCAGGGGGCTGGGCATCTGTTACCTTGGAACTACAACATATATGGCTCATAAAATTATTGAAACACTAAGGCTTCCCTCAGGTGTTGTGCCTGTTACAACAGTTACTCTCGGCTGGCCTGACGGTCTCCCCGAACAGGTTGACAGGCTTCCGCTGGAAGCAGTTGTTCATAATGAGGTTTATAATGATTATTCCTCAGGTAGAATTGAAGCCTTATACAGTGAAAAGGAAGCACGGCAGGATTCACATCAGTTTGTAAAAGAGAATAACAAACAAACTCTTGCCCAGGTGTTTACCGACATCAGGTACAAAAAATCAGATAACATCCACTTTTCAAACACACTTCTGCAGGTACTGAAAGACCAGGGATTCATGAACAACTGATCCCATTAATACCTCACTCCTCATTCCTCACGCCTCACGCCTCACGCCTCACGCCTCACGCCTCACTCCTGTCGCCTGTAGCTGTGAACAACAGAGGCCTGCTGTGCCGGAGTCACCTCAAGATCATTTATGCATACATGCCATGGGAGGGTAGCACACCAGAATATTATTGAAGCAATATCCTCAGCAGTAAGTGCATCAATTCCCTTGTACACATTGTCTGCCCTGTCAGCATCGCCCTTGAAACGCACAAGTGAGAATTCGGTTTCAGCCATGCCGGGTGCAATATGAGTAACCTTGATATTGTCCTTCAGAAGGTCAATCCTCATTGATTTTGACAGTGAAGCAACTGCTGCCTTGGTGGCACAATATACATTGCCGTTCTCATAGGCATCCTTGCCTGCTATTGAACCTATATTGAAAATATGTCCCGATTTTCTTGCAGCCATAAGCGGAGCAACTGCCCGTGTCATATACAGCAATCCCTTGACATTTGTATCGATCATTCTCTCCCAGTCGTCGGTATTGCCCTTGTCAATATGTTCAAGACCAACAGCCAGTCCGGCATTATTAACCAGAATATCAATGTCTTTCCATTCTGATGGCAACTTGCTTACAGCTTCATTTACCTCCTTCAGGCTTCTCACATCAAAATTCATTGAAAGTATTTTTCCCTTTCCGGCTTTTCTGAGTTCCTTTTCAAGCTCATCAAGTCTTTCCTTCCTGCGGCCTGTAATAATTACATTATAATCATGCTTTGCGAATATCCCAGCTGTTGCCCTGCCGAATCCTGCAGTGGCTCCTGTTACCATAATTGTCTTGTTCATTTTTCCGGAATTATTGTTTCAGGTAAAAGTAGAAAGAATCTTTTATCTTTGCATCCTTAAAATGGACACCATTAACAGCGAGCAAAATAAAAAACGGGAACAGGTTGAATCAATGTTCGATTCAATTGCATGGCGTTATGATTTTCTGAATCATTTCCTCTCATTTGGCATAGATTTTCTATGGAGAAGAAGGGCCATCCGGATCATTGGAAGGTCGTACAGAAATCCGATGATACTGGATGTTGCAACAGGAACCTGTGATCTGGCGCTTGCTGCCATGAAGCTTGATCCGGTCCGTATACACGGGATAGATATTTCATCCGGAATGCTTGAACTTGGAAGACAGAAAGTTGAAAAAAGGGGAACCTCGGACAGGATAGAGTTGACAAAAGCAGATTCTGAGAATATTCCATTTGAAAATGATTTTTTTGATGTTGCAATGGTGGCTTTCGGAGTAAGAAATTTTGCCGATCCGGATAAGGGCCTGAGAGAGATGGTCCGGGTACTCAGAAAGGGAGGAATGATTATGGTGCTTGAGTTTTCACGCCCTGTATCATTCCCTTTCAGCACAATTTATAACTTTTATTTCAGGAATATACTCCCGTTTTTTGGAAGACTCTTTTCAAAGGATAAGGCAGCATACACCTATCTGCCTGAATCTGTAAGCAGGTTTCCTGACAATGAGAAATTCCTTGAAATGCTTGACTCTGCAGGATTTTCTGAAACAAGACAGGTTAAACTTACCGGAGGTATTGCAAGCATATACACAGGTATAAAAATGACCGGACAATAATATTAATTTGCTGCAGTTTATTATCTTGTAATCATAAAACCAACTGAACCTTGTTGATCAGGAAGCAAATTCATACAATTTCTGTTATAATCCTGTTGTTTCTGAGCCTTTCAGCATCAGCCCAGAAGCAAAAGCCAAAGAATGAATCATGGTACGATGAGAAGCTCCTTCATTTCGGGTTCAGCCTGGGATTCAATACAATGGATTTTAAAGTTACCCCTAATCAGGCTTATCTGGATTCCACAGGTCTTTACCCGGAAGTATCAATTCTCAATCCAGGAATTAATATTCAGATTGTAACTGATCTAAGGCCAGCCAAATACATGGATATACGATTCCTCCCCGGAGTCTCGTTCGGTCAGCGTGTTGTCAGATATTACAAAGACAAAGAACTGTACAATGCACAGCAAAGGCTCGAATCATCCTTCCTTGAGTTTCCACTGCTTCTAAAGTTCAAGGGCGACAGGCTGAATAATGTCCGTCCTTACGTTATAACAGGGCTGAACTACCGGTATGACCTTGCAGCTAAAAAGGAGTATGAAGAAAAAGAGGGAAAATCGGAACCTGTTTATCTGCGTCTTAAACGACCTGATCTTTACTATGAGGTTGGTGCAGGGATGGATTTCTATCTGACCTACTTCAAGCTTTCAATTGAACTGAAGATGTCAAACGGCTTCAGGGATATAATAGTCGACACCCCTCCTCCGCAGCATCAGGAATTCAGAAATGCAATCGACAGGATGAAATCGCAGATATGGGTTCTTGCTTTCCATTTCGAATAACATGAGCAGGATTATCCAGCTTAGTCTTCCGCCCCAGGCAGCTGCCGATGAAGCAGCGGTGAGGAAAGCATGTGCTTCACAGGCAGAATCACAGACTACATCCATTACTTCACTCCGCATACTTAAGCGTTCTGTTGATGCACGTCATAAGAACATCAGGGTCAACCTGAGCGTGGAAATATTTGCAGGTGATGAACCTGATACCCTTATTGAGCCTTTTCGTGTCAAAAATGTCACCTCTTCAAAAGAAGTTATAATTGTCGGAGCCGGTCCTGCAGGACTGTTTGCTGCCCTCAGGCTTATAGAACTGGGAATCAGGCCTGTAATCATTGAGAGGGGAAAGGACGTTTCGGCACGCAAAGTGGATATTGCCAGGATAAGCAGGGAGCACATTGTGGATCCCGACAGCAATTACTGCTTCGGGGAAGGAGGTGCAGGAACATACTCTGACGGGAAACTATATACGCGCTCAAAGAAACGAGGTGATAATCAGCGTGTTTTGGAATTGCTTTGCCTTCACGGGGCTAACCGCAACATTCTGTATGAGGCTCATCCTCACCTGGGAACAGACAAATTACCGGGAATAATTTCTGCAATCAGAAAGACAATAATTGATGCAGGCGGCTTATTCCTGCTTGAGAAAAGAGTGACTGGCTTGCTTATTAACGGCAATCAGATAAATGGCGTTAAAACTGCCGGAAATGAATCATTTCTTTCACCCTGTGTGATACTTGCAACTGGCCATTCAGCAAGAGATATTTATGAACTGTGTCTTTCAGGAAATGTTGACCTTGAAATGAAATCTTTTGCAATGGGAGTGAGGGTTGAACATCCCCAGAGCCTTATAGACAGGATACAGTATCATGGCAATGAAAGAGGCAATTATCTTCCGGCTGCTTCCTATTCCCTTGTTAAACAGGTTGACGGAAGCGGAGTATATTCGTTCTGTATGTGTCGCGGTGGTTTTATTGTACCCTCAGCAACCTCACAGGAGGAACTTGTTGTTAACGGTATGTCGCCTTCAAACAGGAATTCACCTTATGCAAACTCGGGCATTGTTGTTGAAATCAGACCGGAAGACCTAGGCAAATACAGTGCTGCCGGAGTTTTGGCAGGAATAGAATATCAGAAGGAACTTGAGAGAGATGCCTGGATAAACGGAGGCAGTACCCAGAGAGCGCCTGCCCAGAGACTTGCTGATTTTGTTGCGGGAAAAGCCTCAGGCTCTCTGCCCAAAGTATCATACTTTCCGGGAGTTACATCTTCACCGCTTCATGAATGGCTTCCACAGGAAATAGGAAAAAGACTCATGGAGGGTTTCTCCCTGTTCGGAAAACTGATGACAGGTTATCTTACAAATGAAGCGGTAATACTTGGTGTGGAATCAAGAACCTCTTCTCCTGTGAGAATTCCAAGGGATCCTGAAAAGCTGAATCACACCAGAGTAAGTGGACTTTATCCATGCGGTGAGGGATCGGGGTATTCAGGCGGAATAGTATCTTCAGCAGTCGATGGAACTAATGCAGCTGAAGCTGTTTCAAGGTATCTGAAGTAGGATAAGTATAAAATATAAGATCTCAATATATTAACCACCAAAACTATGAATCCTGCCAGAAAAAATTATGTCCTTCTGATAAGTTCCATTGCTGCCCTGGGAGGGTTGCTCTTCGGTTTCGATACAGCTGTAATCTCAGGAACAACTCCTTTTATCAAACCTTACTTCAGCCTCGATGATTTCTGGCTTGGATGGACGGTTAGCAGTCTTTTATTCGGATGTATAATCGGTGTGATATCTGCCGGCAAGCCGGGTGATATTTTCGGAAGGAAGAAGACTCTTATGGCAGCGGCTTTTCTTTTTATAGTTTCAGCTGCAGGTTCAGCCCTTGCATCAAGCCTGGTTGTTTTCATTATTTACAGAATTATCGGAGGACTCGGAGTAGGTATAGCATCGATGCTCTCACCAATGTACATATCAGAGATATCGCCTGCTGCACAAAGGGGCAGGCTTGTATCCTTCAACCAGCTGGCAATAGTAATAGGCATACTCCTTGCTTTTGTATCTAATGCATTGCTTGTCGATACAGGTGAGAATAACTGGCGATGGATGCTGGCTGTCATGGGAATGCCGGCTCTTCTTTTCCTTGTTTCTCTGTTCTTTGCTCCCGAAAGTCCCAGATGGCTTGTTCAGAAAGGATTTTCAGAGCAGGCATTAGTGATTCTCGGCAAAATAAATGGCAGTTCTGCTGCAGGTGAGGAGCTGAAAACAATTGAAGCCTCAATAGCTGAAGAAAAGGATAGCGGAAGCTTCGGAGAGGTGTTTTCTCCCTCAATGCGTCCTGTGCTCCTGATCGGAGTGTTTCTTTGTGTATTCAGCCAGATAACAGGTATCAATTCAATTATGTATTATGCACCTGTTATTTTTCAGAGCATTGGCGCAGGGGCAGGTAATGCGGTGTTTCAGACTGCAATTATCGGAGGAGGTAATCTGATTTTTACCTTCGTGGCGATTGCACTTGTTGACAGATTGGGAAGAAAACCTTTGCTTATAGGCGGGGTAACTGGTATGATAGTATCTCTTACATCAATTGCAGCGGCTTTTTACATGAAAAGAACTGAAGGTTATATCCTCCTCGTTCTCATTCTTATGTATATTGCTTCCTTCTCGGCTTCGGTCGGAGCTGTCACCTGGGTAATTGTATCGGAGATCTTCCCTAACAAGCTTCGTAGCAAAGCCATGTCAGTATCGATTGTCTCACTCTGGCTGTCAAATTTTGCACTGATCCTTGTATTTCCTATGATGCTGAACAGATTAGGCGGTGTAACTTCATTTCTTTTTTTCGATGTAATGTGCGTTTTGCTTCTTCTCTTTGTTTTAATTAAGCTTCCTGAAACAAAAGGAAAAAGTCTTGAGGAGCTGGAAAGTATGCTTGTCAGGAAGAAGCTTTGAATTGAAAACTATCTTTCTTGTTACTGCTGAATAATCGGTTAAAATAAACCGGTATGTATTCTTCTCCTGAATTCAGATAGCACAACTGATGCAGCCATACTAACGTTAAGCGAGTCAATGCCTTCCTGGCCAGATCCATATCTGGGGATTTTTATCCTGTCAGTGATGAAAGGAATCAGTTCATCTGATATTCCTTTCGATTCATTGCCAAAGAGAATTATGCTCTTTTCAACAAGCTGACACCCATATATTGATTTTCCGTCGAGCATTGTGCCATATACTTTCACTCCTGCTGAAACTGCTTTTGCAAGAGTTTCGCTTAGCTGAGCATAGCAGATCTTCACATGAAGGAGTGCACCCATGCTTGCCTGAACCACTTTCGGATTATATACATCAACACAATTGGTTGAGCATATAATGTTTCTGATATTGAACCATGCTGCTGCTCTTATAATTGTACCAAGGTTACCCGGATCCTGTATAGAGTCAAGTCCTAAAGAGAGACCTGAAAATATTTCATTGTAGTCAGGTACAGATTCAGTTATTTTAACAAGGGCAAGCGCATTATGAGGTGTTTTAAGAGAACTCATCTGTTTCAGTTCCTCATAACTCACAATCTCTGCTTCATCAGCCAGCTTCAGCTTATCAGCAGGAAGTGAATCAAGAAATTCAGCTTTGGCTGCAAGAAGCTTTAAGCGGATGCCTGCATTCAGGAATTCTCTCACAAGTTTATCACCCTCAATTACATACAGGTTTTCTTCATCCCTTGCTTTCTTTGTTTTGAGGGAGCAGATAAAGCGGATTTTGTTTTTACTTAGCATTTGCTGCATCCTGATTTTTCGAAGCAGAATAAAAGCTTAAAAATAAGTAAAGTTTGCATACCCGGTAAATGTTACTGCATTCAGTTTTAAAAAGGATAATTTTTTATTGATATATTTGGAGACAATTCCGGGTAAGGATTTTGGCGATTTCTGGATAATTATGAGAAGGTTTCAATGCTGGACGTTTCTGTTTCTGATAATAATCTCGTTGTTTTTATTTTCATGCAACCCGACAAAATATGTTCCTGATGGTGATACCCTCCTTGAAGAGAACCGTATCAGAATAAATACCGAAGGAGTGAAGGTTGTTGACCTGGAACCTTACATCAAGCAGAAACCCAATAAAAGGATTTTTGGTACAAGGTTTCATCTGGGGCTTTACAATATCTCAAATCTTGAAAAAGAGAAAGGCTTTAATAAATGGCTCAGGGATATTGGAGAGGAACCTGTGATTTTCGACCCTTATGCAGCATCAAAATCTGCCGGTCAGATAAAGTCTTATGTGGCATCAAAAGGCTACTTTGACGGAAGGGTGGCTGATACTGTTGTTACTGAAAAGCAACGTTCAAAAGTTCTTTATAATGTTGAAATTACCACTCCATATACAATAAGGGATGTTAAGTATGAAATTGCCGATTCCAACCTGCTTTCGCTATACAGATTCGATTCATTAAACAGTGCTATTGAACGTGGAAAACCTTATGATGTGGATGTGCTTCAGCAGGAACGGCTCAGGTTCGAGAGGCTCGTGCGGGATCATGGCTTTTATGAATTTTCAAGTGATTTTATTTCATTTGAAGTTGACAGTACAGTGGGCAGAAGGCAGGTTGATATAACTTTCATTGTAAAGAATTTTCCATGGGCTGATGCCAACAACAACATCAAAATTGTTCCGCACTCCTTGTTCAAAGTAAAGGATATTTACATCTATCCCGATTTTGATCCCAAAGCTGCACTTGAAAAGGAAAATGAATATTTCACCGGTCTTGATACCACCTTTTACAACGGTTATTATTTTATCAGCAATGAAAGGAAACCTGCTGTAAGCTATGATTTTATAATCCGGACACTTTACCTGCGACCGGGTTTTACTTATAACCTGACAAACACCGAACAGTCGCAGGCGCACCTCATGGGCTCGAAAGTTTACAGGCTTGTAAATATTTCTTTCAGTGAACCGGGGGATATTGAAAGAAAGCCTGACAGTACAAGACTGATTGACTGTGTGATTCAGCTTACTCTGCTGAGCAAGCAGTCATACAAGGTTGAACTTGAGGGAACACATTCAGGAGGAAACCTCGGTGGGGCACTTAACCTTATTTATCAGAATAAGAACCTGTTCCACGGGGCTGAACTCTTCAGCATGAAGCTTAAGGGAGCCTATGAAGCAATGCGGCAGGAAGGCATACAACTTCAACCAACCCAGGAATATGGTGTTGAAACAAGCCTCAGGCTGCCTGATTTTCTTATGCCATTTTTCAATAGTGATGAATTTGTAAAGAAATACAATCCCACGACAAACATAGTTGCAGCATACAACTACCAGAATATGCCTTTCTATATACGTAAGATGGCTAACTCATCTTTCGGATATAACTGGAAGGCAGGAAGATACAATGAACATTTTGTAAATCCTGTTCAGTTCAACCTTGTTAAGCTCGATACAATTGATCCCCAATTCCGCGAACAGGTCAACAAGTCGTCATATCTTGCTTATGCCTACAGGGATGTGCTTATCCTTGGCGGCAACTATTCATTTATATTCAATAACCAGTCAATAAAACGATCACGCGATTACTGGTTCCTGCGCTGGAATGTTGAATCAGCCGGAAACCTGCTGGGGGCATATAACAATGCATTTTCAGAAGCAAGGCCCGACACAGTTCCGTATAAGTTCCTGAATCAGCCTTATGCACAGTATGTTAAATCAGATATTGACATACGATACAATTATATAATTAATGAAGCCTCCTCAATAGTATACAGGGGCTTTTTCGGCATAGGCGTCCCCTATGGCAACTCACGGGCCGTTCCCTTTGAAAAACAGTATTTCGGTGGTGGTTCAAACGGCCTGCGTGGCTGGCAGGTAAGAACACTCGGTCCGGGATCATACAGGCCCGATACAACAGTTACTTCATTCCTTAACCAGACTGCCGATATGAAGCTTGAGCTGAATGCAGAATACAGGTTCAAGCTCTTCTGGATACTTGAAGGCGCATTATTCGTTGATGCAGGTAATATTTGGAACTACAGGGACGATCCTTCGAGGCCCGGTTCACAGTTCAGGCTGGAGACTTTCTACAAGGATATTGCCGTGGGTACCGGAACCGGTTTGCGCTTTGACCTCAGCTTCTTCCTTGGCAGGATCGATCTGGGAATGAAACTGCGTGATCCTTCGATAGCTGAAGGCAACAAGTGGATACTTGCAAACAGGGGGCTTAAAAAAAGTGACTTTGCTGTGGTACTCGGTATTGGCTATCCATTCTGACAGACACATTCTGTTTATTTCAGCTTCAAAGGTTTTTTGGCCGGAATTTATTATCTTGCACTGTTCTCGTTGCAAAATTTCTGCTGTATGAAAATTAATACTGATTCCTTCAGGGAATGGTTCGGCTTTTCGCGGAGGGAGCGAAGGGCGTCTGCAATTCTTCTTCTGATCATTGCCTGTGTTGTGTCACTCAGGTTTCTTGTTCCTGACAGGAACGAACCTCCTGAACTTGTTTTGCTTGCTGCAGAGCCTGATACACTTATGCCTGTGGTAAAACAGGATGTCAGGGTCAGCAGGGACACCCGGAAAGGAAAATTACCTGCCAGGGCAGCCGTGGCCAGACCGATAGAGCTTAATAAATGTGATACTTCAGAGCTTGTAAGCTTACCGGGCATTGGTCCGGTTTTATCGGCAAGGATAATAAAATACAGGACGCTGCTGGGCGGCTATGCCAGTGTTGAGCAGTTAAAGGAGGTTTACGGGCTTCCTCCGGAAACCTTTGAAAAGATATCTTCACTCGTATCTGCCGATACCCTGCTGATTGAGTTGATCAATATTAATTCAGCCGATTACAGGAGGCTCTCGCGCATGCCATATTTTGACAGGGAAGAGATCAATTCAATTCTGAAATACCGGCAGCTGCAGGGAAAAATCAGGAGCCTGGATGAAATGATCGTAAATAAGCTTGTTGATGAAGAAACGGCACTGAAGGTTAAACATTACCTCCGGTATGACTGACCAGCTCCCATCACGATAGCTATCAGGAGCTAACGGGACAGCAAGCAGCAACAAGACCAACCCACCCCTTGCCCCTCCAGGGAGGGGAATCACTAATCCAACCAGCAACCAGCATCATTTTATCCTTCCTCACCTCAATTTAAATTGCTTTTTTCTTGTTTTTATACGGTAAAATTCTTACTTTTATTAAGAAACTTTAAGTGTGCGAAAATCAGTAAAATATCTCAATATCAATTAAAAAACAGGAATTATGAGAAAAAATAGTCCATAAATGTTTTGAAATAATTAATTCTATTGTTAACTTTGCGCCTCATTTAAAATGAATAATTCTGAATTATGATCATTGTACCATTAAAAGAGGGCGAAAACATTGAAAGAGCTTTAAAAAAGTTCAAAAGGAAATTTGAAAAGACGGGTGTTATCCGTGAATTGCGTTCCCGTCAGGCTTTTGTTAAACCTTCAGTACGCCGCAGAGAAGAAATCAAGAAGGCTATGTATGTTCAGAAAATGCAGGAGAACGAGGAATAATCCTCTTCTGTTATTTTCCTTTTAACATAACAACACACAAGGAGGTTCCTTTATGAGTTATAAGGAATCGTTCTTACAATATCTGAGAATCGAAAAGCGGTATTCACCGCATACGGTCAGATCCTATTTAAATGATTTGGACCAGTTTGAGTCCTTTCTTACAGCTCTGGGACATTCTTCAGATCCGGTTGCTGTGACTTCACATGACATAAGGGCATGGATTGTAAGTTTGATGGACAAGGAGTATTCAGCTGTGTCGGTTCACAGGAAAATATCTTGCCTCAGGGTTTATTTCAGATATCTGCGCAAAGAGGATTATGTGAAAAATGATCCGTTGCAGAAGGTCGTACTGCCCA
>ENA-UOWG01001237-UOWG01001237.1-activated-sludge-metagenome-genome-assembly--contig:-NODE-1237-length-26631-cov-22.852273_pt1 | contig 26631 bp, 22 predicted proteins | sample MGYA00238147_ERZ761563 | MGnify/ENA primary metagenome ERZ761563 (study PRJEB28884, sample SAMN05720216) | anaerobic digester metagenome | isolation source: active sludge of municipal... | reverse complement strand
CGGCAACACAGTGTCTGGAACACTGGAGGCGGAATCTGGTCAAAACGCCAGTGACATGCTGGCGTTGCGAGGCCTCATCCCCATGCATATCGCTGAAGAAAATGGTGATTCAAACGACAGCCTGTGGAATAGAATCCAGGAGCTTACCAGCGGCGTCAAAACAAGAGAGATAATCCTTTTTACAAAGCAGTTTCGCTCCATGCTCAATGCCGGCGTACCCATTATCAGAGCCATGCAGGTTCTGGAAGCTCAGACGGAAAGTAAAGTTTTAAAGAACGCAGTCACGGCAATCACGGCCAATATTCGTCAGGGTTCTACCCTGTCGGATGCTTTTGAAAAACACCCCAAAATATTTTCTCATCTCTACTGCAGCATGTTGCGGGCGGGCGAAGTCAGCGGTAATGTGCCCGGTGTGCTGGAACGGCTGATTTATATCCTTGCGCACGAATCCAAAGTGAAGTCTGACATCAAATCGGCCATGCAGTATCCACTGATCGTATTGATTGCGCTGGGCATAGCCTTTGTTGTGTTGCTGACGTTTGTAATTCCTCAGTTTGTAGAGATTTTCAGTAAAACAGGTCTGGCATTGCCCTGGCCGACCAAAGTGGCCATTGGGTTGAGTGCTATTTTGAAACACTACTGGTATATCATCCTAGGCCTTCTCATTGCCGTCATCTTCGGATTAATTCAGTATTTTAAAACACAAAACGGAAAACTGGTCAGGGATACTTTTTTGTTGAGTTTACCCGTTCTGGGGCCATTATTCCAGAAAGCGGCCATGTCGCGATTCTCCAGCATTTTTGCCATTCTGCAGTCCAGCGGCGTACCGGTGATGCAGTCCTTGACTATTTTATCCGATACCATCGGCAATGCCGCCATTGCCCGGTCGTTCGACTATGTCCGGGAAAAGATCGAAGAAGGCTCGGGGATTGCGCTGCCTATGAAAAAAGCGCCGTATTTTCCGCCGATGGTGGTGGACATGATTGCCATTGGAGAAGAATCCGGCAATATTGAAGACATGCTGAATGAAATTTCCAAACATTATGACGATGAAGTAGAGTATGCTGTCAAGGCCCTTTCCGACCTCGTCGGGCCGATTCTGATCGTGGGACTGGCCGCCGTTGTCGGATTTTTCGCCTTGGCGATCTATATGCCCATGTGGGACATGACTAAGATGGTTCACAAATGAAACGAAAAGACGTCCGGATCAGTCCCTATATCCTGATTCCGGTAATCTTTAGCGGACTTGCCTTTTTGGACATCCTTGTTGCCTATCAGGTGATGATGTATGCGCAGCAACACGGGATGGAGACTTTTCAGGCGCTGATCTGGATTGTCGTGGGCACGATTGTGGTTACCTTCATTTGCAGCTATCTGATCGTTTCCATCATCCTCAAGCCGATCACCCGGTTCGTCCGTGACACGGAAAATCTTCCCGTGATGATTACACAGCTTGCGGAAGGTGAGTCGAAGAAAAAAGATCCTGCGGATCTGGAAAACCTCGATAGAGTCCTGGAACAGGTCACCACGATCTTAGGCAAAATCGAAGCGCGTGAGCTTTTTCCCCAGATCGTTGGGCAGAGCAAGGCCATGCGGGGCATTCTGGGGCAGATCATCAAAGTGGCGCCGACCGACACAGGCGTGCTCATTCTCGGGGAAAGCGGAACGGGTAAGGAGCTGGCTGCGAAAGGGATTTATGAACGCAGTCTGCGGCGGGGCGGGCCGTTTGTTGCAATCAACTGCGTGGCCATTCCTGAGGGATTGCTGGAAAGCGAATTGTTCGGACATGAAAAAGGCGCTTTCACGGGCGCCGTTGCCCGGAAGATCGGGAAATTCGAGGCCGCGGACGGGGGCACGGTTTTCCTGGATGAAATCGGCGACATGCCGCCGGCAACCCAGGCCAAGCTCCTGCGCGTCCTTCAGGAGAAGGAATTCGAAAGGGTGGGCGGCACGCAGACCATCCGCGTGAATGTCCGCGTCATAGCCGCTACAAACAAGAACCTGCCCGAGATGATCAAGTCGGGTGCTTTTCGAGAGGATCTTTACTACCGCCTGAACGTCTTTTCCCTAACCCTTCCACCACTGCGGGAGCGGCTGGAGGATATCCCGCTTCTCACAAACCACTTCCTGAAAAATTCGGGAAAGGAACTGGCGGTATCCCATAAGGCGATGCAGATCATTTTAGGATACGACTGGCCGGGAAACGTCCGGGAACTGCAGAATGCCATCGAACGGGCGTCGGTCATCGCCGATGGCAGCATTGAACCGGGCCATCTTTCCCCCGAGGTTCACGGCTCAATGAGCCTATCAGTTGGTCCCGGAGGGGCGAGCGAAGGGAAGCCCATTGATGAGAGACTGGCTGATATCGAAAAGGGAATGATCATCGAGACGCTAACCAAGGTGGGCGGCGTTCAGGTGAGGGCCGCCGAGGTTTTGGGAATCAACCAGAGAAGCCTGTGGCATCGTATAAAAAAACACCAGATTGACGTGGAAATGATCAAGAATCTACAATAATTGTAGATAAGGTGCAAATATTTGCAGGCGGTTGAAAATTAGATCCTATCATAAATGAAATGTTTATATGAACAATTATGCATAAGTAGCTAATTTAAAAGACTATTTTATAGATGGAGGGGGAATAATATAAAATACTTGATTCTATGAAAACAATGGTATATAAATTGCTTAAATTTATGACATGTGTATAAAAAATTGTCAAAAAAATAAACGTTAAAAAATTTTAAAATTTAAGGAGGGAAAAAGATGAGAAATCAGAAAGGTTTTACGTTAATTGAAATTATTGCGGTATTGGTGATTTTAGGAATCCTGGCGGCGGTGGCGATTCCAAGGTATTTTGATATGCAGACGGAAGCGCGGCAAAGCGCAGTCCAGGGTGCTACGGCAGCGTTACAATCACAAGCTACTCAGCAATATGCGCAGGCTTTGTTACAAAGTCCCTCAACAACGACTTATACCCCCGTAAGTCCCGTTGTTGTAGGGGACTTTACAGGTACCATCGCTAATAATGCGGGCGTTGTAACGGTTACTGTAACTGCTGGCCCCGCTTGGTGGGGTTCTAACCTTGGTTCATATAACTCAAAATCTTTCCAAATATATTAAAACCAGGCACAATTATCTTGCCGCATTAGAAGCTCCAACCGACAAAAAGATAGCTGGCCAAAAAATGGCCAGCTATCTTTTTATATGATTAAATATGTATAAAAAATACTTCAAATCATCACCGCTACTAATAAAAGCGATTTTTTTATGCGTAATAGCTGGAGTTACTATATTTTCTTACTGGGGTATTCAGAGCCATCAGTTTCTCAACTTTGACGATGATATGTATGTTTTGACGAATAATTACGTCAAAAATGGGATAAGTGTAGAAAATATCAAGTGGGCATTCAGCTTTAATGGTGAAGGTTATTGGCATCCATTAACATGGGTATCCCTAATGCTGGACCGTCAGATATTTGGACAACAATCAGGTCCTCTTTTAGTAGAGAATGTCGTTTTCCACATTTTCAATTCCTTTCTTTTATTCTTGATTTTGCTGAAAGTAACTGGCGCCAGATTTAAGGCTGCTTTAGTTGCTTTATTATTTGCCATTCATCCTATTAATGTTGAATCTGTTGCCTGGCTTGTGGAAAGAAAGACTGTTTTGAGCGCTCTTTTCCTTATGTCGGCTATCTATACCTATGTTATTTATACTCAGAAGAAGAATAAATGGATGTATTGTCTTGTATTGAGCCTGTATGCAATTGGACTTATGGCCAAACCCATCATCCTGACTTTTCCTTTTCTGTTATTAATACTGGACTATTGGCCGTTAAAAAGATTCAACTACTCTGATTCTCATGTTTCGATAGATGGCATAAAGCCAATGCCTAAATTTATATCTTTTTGCAAATCAGATGTCGGCATACTTATTTTTGAAAAGTTGCCTTTCGTTATTCTCTCAATGGTTTCATTAATTATATCGATGCAGTCTCTGTTTACGTATGAAGCAGTTATTAATTATGAAATTGTTCCTCTTCATTTAAGAATATCTAATTATTTTGTCTCGATTGTTCTATATCTGCGTAATCTTATATGGCCAGTCGAATTATCTATTTTTTATCCTTTTCCCCAATCGATACCAATCTGGCATTTTTTATTAGCTCTGGTTTTTGTAATAACCTTAACTTTTCTAATTTTCCTAATAAGGAAGAGACGACCGTGGCTGTTTGTTGGCTGGTGCTGGTTCATCATAACTTTATTGCCGGCCAGTGGTCTTATTCAATCAGGGCTTTGGCCGGCTATTGCCAATCGATTTATGTATCTTCCCTTAATAGGTTTTTTAATTATGGTTGTGTGGGAAACTGATGAAAGACTAAAAGGTCGTTATTCGAGTTTCTTAAAAGTTATAATATGTGTCATTCTTATAGGCTATTTTGCGTTTCTAACTAGGTTGCAGAATCTTTATTATTCTAATAGCTATTCATTATTTCACCGATCACTGGAGGTAGCGAAAGACAATGCTCTTGCTTTGAATAATTTAGGTGCGAATCTGGTATCTTTGGGGAGACACGATGAAGCCATGAAATATCTTGCCCAAGGCATCAACCTTTATCCAACAAAACCAAGCTATTATCAAAACTATGGCATTTGCTTAGTAGCAAAGGGTGATGATATGAATGCCATTATTTATTTCAAAAAGGCAATAGCATTAGATCCAAAACTTTATGGTTCATATATGAATCTTGGACTTATTCAAAGCCGCAGAGAAAATAACAATGAAGCATTAAAGTTTATGGAGAAAGCCATGGAAATTAATCCGAATAATTTGATTGTTCGCAATAATTATGGAACTATTCTGGCCAAACTTGGCAAATTTGAAGAAGCGATGACGCATTATTTATTTGTCATCAGAAGGGATCCCTCTGATGTGCAGGCCAGGCTCAATTTATCCCAAGCCTATCAGGATACAGGTCGTTATAGTGAGGCTATGGCCCAGTATGAAACGCTCAAGAAGATGATAACGAAAAATAAAGGATATGTTTATTATGGCATTGCCAGTGTGTACTCACAGCAAAAAAAGTTTAGGGAATGTGAGAATTATCTTGAAGCCGCCCAAAAAGATGGTTTCAATGTTTTTGGATATTTGAAATCAGACATCAGGTTCAAAAATTTCCGGGATAACCCGGGTTATGAGACATTTTTAGAAAATCATGAAAAGAAGAGTCCCAATTCGGAAACAGGTCAGCATGTGCATGGCCATCTATCAAGCGGGCTACATTCTGGTGTGCAAGAATCCCTTGACACGTCTCTGATCCAACAACAATAAAGATGATTCAAGTTTTCATGCATTGAATGACTAGTGAACCAGCAATTTCCCTTACGAAAGGGATCTTTTCAAAAATTATAGTCAGTCTTTCTGTCAGATTTAATAAACATGCCGGTGTTTGAGGATGCAAAAAATCAAACGGTTTTACAGAGACATCCACAAATCCTAAGTTATTAAGCTCCTTCGCTATTTGCCATCGGAAAAAAGCCGTTTCATCGGGAGAATCACCGGCTCGACGCTTTATATAAGGCACATTCTTGATCAGCGCCACCTGCGGATTCATCATATTGGGTTCAGTAAACATCATTCTACCACCAGACTTCAATATTCTGCTAAATTCCTTCAGTGCGGCATCGACTTCAAGATGATGGAGTGATGAACTGCCCACGATAAAGTCAAAGCTTTCAGACTTAAATTCCGTTTCGTAAGCGTTGCCTAAGACAAAATGGACGTTGGCAGAAGTAACTCGCTCCCTTGCCTTCATGATCAAGGCATCCGAAATATCAATGGCTACAATGGTGTTATTGGTGCGGGCCAATTCTTTTGTGAAAAGCCCGGTGCCGCAGCCGATCTCAAGCACTTGGCCCTTATGATTGCCTAGGAATTCTGTGAACAAGCGGCATCTTCTGGCCCATCTCATTTTGCCGGCGGGCGAGGACCAGTTCCATATCTCTTCACCATGCTCCTTGATGTATTCACCGTGCTGGATCTCATTCAGTATTCTACCATCCACTGCCATGATGATCTATTCCTTGTCGACATTTATGTAAATTTGATCCTTTTGGCCGCGAAAATGACCATGCGCAGCAGCAAACAGCCGTGGCTCCAGCGCCGGATGTTTGTCTCGCCATAGGTTCGCGCCCTGTAGCGGATGGGCAGATCCACTATCTTGAGTCCCAGCTTGGCTGCGCCAAAAATCAGATCATAATCGCCGAAGGGATCGAAATCGCCGAAATAGTTTCTATTCTCAGAAATCAATTCGTAGTCACGCTTCCAGAGGACTTTTGTTCCACAGAGCGTGTCCTTGATCGGCTGCCCGAGCAGCCAGGAAAACGCCAGACTGAAGAATTTGTTCCCCAGGAAGTTGAAAAAACGCATCGCTTCGTCTTCCATGGGATAAACCAGACGGACCCCATTGATAAAATCCCCTCGTCCGGAGTACAAGGCCTCATAAAAACGGGGCAGGTCTTCCGGTGGCACCGTCATATCGGCGTCAAGGATCATCAGGATGTCGCCGTTTGCCTTAGAAAAGCCCAGGCGCACGGCATCTCCTTTTCCTTCGCCTGTCTGGCGATGCAACTGGCTCTTCCTCTCCGGGTGTGTGGCTATTTCCATCTCGATCATAGAATAGGTATTGTCCTGGGAGTGTCCTTCCACGAAAACAAGCTCCGTACCTGAACCCATTTCCGGTGTGCGGGCAAAGAGCTGAGCGATATTCCCCGCTTCATTGCGCGCGGCGACGATGACCGAAACGCTCGGCGTTTGCATGCTTTTCACCGGAAAGGGGCGGGCCAGGATGAAATTGGTCATGGCAAAGAGCTTAAATGGCCAGAGTTTGACCAGGATCTTGTTGCACAGCGTGGCTATTCCGGGCGTCCATAGAGGCCAGAGGATTTCCTGCCAGGAGCGGATGACCTCGAAACCCGATAAATTCAGAAGATCCGTCACATCTTCCACAGTTAGCCAATTCTGGGTCAGTCGTGGTTTGGCCAATCCCAGTTTTGTCGCGATGAGCAGCGGCAGTTCCCACGCGCGGCTGTATGAGTTGAAAATCAGGCGGGTGCGCGGATGGCAGAAATGTTTCAACTGCTCGAAGACCTGTTGCACATCCCACAGATCGTCAATTAGATCGGAAAGGATGATCACGTCAAAGCTGCCCTGAATGGTTTTTAAATCATGAGCGTCTGCTTGCACAAATTCAAGATCCGGGTGGGCTTTAACTGCCCGTTGAATCATTTCTTTCGAAAAATCAATGCCTACGCCGCAAGATGGTGTAAGGGCAGAAAGTAAGTTTCCATGCCCGCAACCGATTTCCAGAATTCTTTGACCGGAGGGCGCCAAGAAGCGATATATCTCGACTAGACGCTCATAGTATGCTTGGGACCAGTCTGTCCAGGAATCCATCTTCAGAGCGATAGCATCCCAATGCGCCTGTCGGGAATGCTGATAAGATAGAAAACCGACATAATTTCTGGTCATGTTCTACCTGTTTCTTTCCTCTCATGGCATAAAAGCGCCCGAGATGATCTGGGATTGAAAAACGTCACTGCAGTATTAGTAAGTCAACGGCTATCTTGTCAAGAATAATATCCGAAACAACACCATCATTTGGCCAAAAAGGCAGAAAACTTTTGCGGAAAATAGGAATTGATAATTCCCAACGATATGATAATTATTGATGAAAATGTGAAAGTCAACGAGAAGAAGTCAAGATAGGGACTCCTTCTTACGTTACCGGGCAGGGCGGATGGATCAGAATCAGGAACGGGAGATCATCAAACGAGTGGAAAGGGGTGAACGCAACGCCTATGCTCTATTGATTGAAGCGTATAAAGGACCTCTCTTTAATCTGGCTTTCCGGATGACGGGCAGCTATTCCGACGCCGATGACCTGACGCAGGAGATATTCATCAGAGCTTATCAAAATCTGCACCGGTTTGATCAAGACAAAAAATTTTTCACCTGGCTTTACACGCTCGGCATCAATCTCATCCGCAATCATCTGAAAAAAAAGGCGAAGGACGTCGCGCACCACGCCACGGATCATCAATTCCCCGAGCCGCAGACAAAGGGTGATGCAAGCGGGGAAGGGGACTTCCCTTCTGAAGAAAGCATGAGAAGGCTGGATGAGAATATGCGGAGGCTGCCGGTCGATTGGCGGGAAGCCATCATTCTGAAATTTTATCAGGACCTGACCTTTGAAGAAGTCGCGGCCATAACAGGCGATTCGCTGAGTGCTGTGAAGATGCGTGTTTACAGGGGACTGGAAAAATTAAAGCAACTCATGGAGGTTGCAAAGCTGTAAATTCAGCATAGTATGTCGAATAAATATCGACATACTATGCTGAATTATGACATATGTTACATGATCCAGAGGAAGGAAAAACAAATGTTGGAAGAATTGCGAAGCAAGATTGCGGGCGAGGAGTTTGATTATCCAGCGCTTCTAGAAAGTCTCCGGGAGTATGGCTGCCCCCGTGATAAGATTACTGACCTGCTGAGGCGGGAAGATATTATCCGTGTAAAGAAGGGCATTTACATTTTTGGAAAGAAGTACAGGCGGCGTTCCTTTTCCAGAGAAATTCTGGCCAATATGATCTGCGGGCCTTCCTATGTTTCCCTTGATTACGCCTTGCACTACTACGGCCTGATTCCGGAAAGGGTGGAGGCGGTGACATCGATTACCAGTAGCCGGGGCAGGCACTTTTCCACGCCTGTTGGCCTTTTCATTTACCACGCCGTCCCCATGAGAGCTTACTCGATCGGCATCGACCGGCTGGAAATCGACGCCGGGCGCTTCTTTCTCATCGCGATCCCGGAAAAAGCCCTGGCGGATAAGATCCAGGCAGACCGGGGATCGGCTATTCGCACCCAGGCCGCAATGAAGACTTATCTGTTCGACAATCTGCGGATAGATCCCGAGGGACTGGGGAAATTAAATATTGAGAAGCTTGCTTTAATTTCTAATCAATACCGATCCCGGAAGCTCTGGTTGCTTTACGGGCTGTTGCGAAATTACGGCGGGAAGGGGCAGAAAACATGAATGACGCGATAGCTCGAATGCTTGATCGGTATGAATGTCAAAGTATCGATGACTATGTCAGAGCCCTTCGAGAGATCATGCAGGAAATTGCTCTCCTCGGCCTCTGGCGGAGCAAATTTTTCGACAAGGCTGCTTTTTACGGCGGCACGGCTCTCCGGATTCTTTACGGGATGGACCGTTTTTCAGAGGACCTCGATTTTTCACTGCTCAAGCCCCTGAAGGATTTTGACCTTTCCCGATATAGCGTTGCTGTGGAGAGGGAATTGCGGTCATTCGGGTTCGAGGCCAAAATGATGACCAGAGAAAAGAAGGACGCTAGCACTGTGCAGTCGGCTTTTCTGAAGGCCAACACACTGAAGCACCTGCTTACCATCAAGACGGACGAGAAAATGAACTGGCCGATTCCCCGTGATCAAGTGCTGAAGATAAAAATTGAGGTCGATACGGATCCGCCCCCTGGTTTTTCAACTGAAAACAAGTTCATCCTGCAGCCGATTCCTTTTTCAGTCAGGACTTTTGTTCTTCCCGATTTGTTTGCCGGAAAGATGCACGCCGTTCTTTGCCGAAAATGGAAAAGCCGGGTTAAAGGACGTGACTGGTATGACCTGGTTTGGTATGCCGCTAACCATCCGCAGCTTCACTTAAGCCATCTGGAGCAAAGGATGATTCAGAGCGGGCACCTGAAGCAGGATGAACATATGAACCGTAAAAAGTTCTTCGCGCTGACGACGGAAGCGATAGATAGACTGGACTTGAAACAGGTCAGGAGTGAAGTGGAACCTTTCGTGAAGCATCCTGAAGCGCTCGCGGTCTGGTCGAAAGAATTCTTTCGGGATGTGATCAGTCGAATCGTGCTGGTTTAAACAAGTGAAAAAAGGATGTGCTGAAACAAAAAACCCGGGCTCGATTATGGCGGCGATTGACACGAGAAGGAAATTTCCTTCTGCGATCGCTGCTGGTGGGGATGGCGCGATGGAGTTTCTTTTTTTGTGACTTTTTCGATTGCCCGTGAGTATATGGTATATAAAGTAAAAAATGTTTTCAGAATCAAAGGTCATTTATGAAGAATGCATTCAAAGAAATCCTCGATCAAATTGCCGCAACACCGTCCATTGCTCCCCCGGAAGGATTCACGGAGAACGTCATGCGGCAAATTCTCCATGACCAACCGGGAATTGTGGAACGCTTCCGGCAGATTCTCCTCCGGCCGGGGGGATCCATGTTCGCACCCTCGGGTTTCCTGTCTCCCGCATCCACGAGAGGGGAATGCGCCTTCTATTATATTATCGCGGGAACCTTCTACTTGGTTTTGGGGCTCGTTCTCATGGTTGGTCTCAGGGGAGGAAATGGAGAAATTACCCTGACCCCTTGGAGCCGGGTACAGCCCCAACTCATGATAGCCGCGGCCTTTTGGTTGTTCGGATTAGGTGGGATCCTGTTCCTGAGTGGCAGGACGAAAATGGAAGTGGCAAAAATCGCGACCGTGATCTATATTCTGTTGGTCTTCTTAAGTGGTGCGGTTATGATCACACTTTACAGAATGCCCGTGTTGATGGCGTCAACGGCTCTCTTCGTAATATCCGGCGTCATCCTGGGGATTCTCCTTTATCAAAACATTAGTATTTTTCAGAAATCATTACACCATTAACAGGGGGAGGTTTTGATGCGGAATCCTATTCATGATCGGCAGGGAGGCTTCACGATGATTGAAGTTATCGTGACCCTTTTGATCATCGTGATTTTGGCAGCGGTCGTCATCAGCAGAACCGGTTCAACAACCGAGGCCTCATTGAAGGCCAATACGGAAAAATTGAAGGTCCACCTCCGCTATGCGCAATTGCGGGCCTTGAATTCCACGGAAAGGGTCTGGGGAGTCGATTTCTCCAGCGGCACGAATACATACAGACTGTATTACGGTTTGGCGTCGGACAATAACGCGCACTATGTCCCCTTTCCCGGGGAAGACGCAAGCACCGTTACCCTGCCGGATACGACCATCGCCATAAACGGCACCGGACGTCGTGTGTCCTTTGACACGTGGGGGAAGCCCTACGAGTGTCTTCGGGGCAATTTCGAATGCCCACTCAATCCACAGACCAATGATTATAGGACCATAACACTGACAGCCGGCGGTAGTTCACAAAACATTACAATCAGAAAAAATACGGGGTATATTCCATGAACACACTATCATTATTATGTTCAAAGCATGGGAAGAAGGGCTTTACCCTTATCGAGGTTATTGTCACCTTATTGATTGCCGCGATCCTCGGGACATTTTTGGTCACCTTCATGGGGACAGCCGTGACGAAAAGCGGTGAGCCGGTGGCACGGAGCAAGCAATTGTATGTGTTGCAGCAGGTCATGGAAAACATCAAGTCAACCTATTTAACCGTGGCCGACGCCACGGATGCCCTGACCAGGCTCAATGCGTTTATTACAGGAAGTCCGGTCGTCGGCGGCTACACGATTGTCACGAAAAGCATTAGCTTTAACAAGGATGCGAACGGCAACTATACTGAGAGCAGCAGCGTCTGCCCGGGTTTGGGCAGTTCTGGTAGCAACTGTGCCCTGAAGGTGACGATTTCGTCAAATGCTATCTCAGGATTGAGTGTTACGGAAATCTTTACACAAAGGCCGTAATCACCGCAAACGAATGCCGATTACATGGAGGAAGCTACAGATGAAATCGAACCATCAAAATGGATCAAACAGAGGTTTTACTCTTATAGAAGTCATTGTGTCCATGATCCTGGTCGGCGTCATGGCTGCCGTCGCCGGCATGGGAATCGTATCGGCGACCAAGGCCTTCATCTTCACAAAGGAGGCGGCGGATATCAGCCAGAAGTCGCAACTGGCTATGAACCGGCTCACCAAATCAATTTCGAACTGGACCAGCTTTACGAACCCCAGCGGCAACCAATTGACGCTGACGAGAAATGACGTTGTAACCGGCGGGACTATAACGGAAACCTATTCATATAGCGGAGGCACCCTCTCGCTGACTGTGGGAGGCGTCACCGATGTTCTCTGCGACGGCCTGACAAATTTCAATCTGGAGTACCTGCGCACCGACAGGGGAGGCGACAGCTTCTGGAGCCCGGGGCAGCCGGTTTCCGACCTGAACATGGTTCGCGTGACAATGACCCAGTCGGGGCAATCGGGAACAAACGCCAGTACATTCGCGTCCCGGGTCGTGCCGGTTAACACCGCACGGGGAGACATTCAATCTCTACAGAACAAGTACGGTACGGGATCGGGAGGGTGTTTCGTCGCCACGGCCGCCTATGGAGACTACGACGGCCCCTCCGTTGTCCTGCTGCGCCAGTTTCGGGATCGCATCCTCAGCCAAAGCGATACAGGAAGACAATTCATCTCCTGGTATTACCGGGAAGGTCCGGCAATGGCCGGTTTGATCAGCGGTCATCCGGCGGCCCGATGGCTGGTGCGTGTTGGGCTTGCACCCGTTGTGGGGATAGTATTTTTGATGCTCTATTTCCCATCCGGCCTGATTCTGATCCCCTTCATAACGCTTCTCCTGATGCGCCTCGGATACGGTCTCTTCACGAAACGTCCCGGCGGAAGCATGATCAAACCCCAGTCGATAACCGGCAGCATCCTGATCGGCCTGATTGTTACGATGGTCATCATGTCCGCGCTGGGTGCCGCCATGGTTCCCATCTTCAGCGCCTCGAACCTGGGCAATGTGGCTTCCATGTTCCAACCCCGGGCCAATTATTTGGCAGAATCCGGCCTCTCTCACGCCGTAAAAGAGTATCTGAGGGATGATTCGGAAACGAACATTATCGCCAATCACAACCGGACCTTTACTCTCACCAACGGCGACTCATTTAAAAATTTCTTCTACCCTTACTGGTTCAATGCACGGGCAAAGGCGTCTGCCGGCTCAACCTTGGTCGTCGATCCCGTAACCACGGTCAACGGCGTGGATACGTTCCCCACGAAGTTTCGGGATTCGGAATCCTCGGTCAATCGATCGATTTGTGTCGGTTCCAGCTCAACTTCCTGCACTAGATACTCTTACACGTCTGCCACGTATAGCTCAGCAAACCATACCGTTACCTTTGGCGGTGTTTCGGCCGGAACTATTTCTGCAGGCGCGAAGGTGTTCCCGGCGGCACAAACCACCGCTGCCCAAACGATTTATCCGGAGGGACCCAGTTCATCGAATCAACCTTTCAGGATATCCGGCAGCACAAATCTGACAGCTCTTGCCGATTTTCCGAAAGACAGGGGTGTCATTTCATTTGTTGTTTCGGGCACAACATATACCATTGCCTATGATTCCGTTGTAGTCAACCCGTCCGGCCTAAGTCAGGGCGCCTATTTCATCGGTCTCCATAACCTTCCCAGTTCCACAGTGACCCCCATCGAGGCCAGCGGGCGTAACATTCCCATTGGAACGACGGTTGTCCTCGGCAAGCATGGTGAAATCAAATCCAAGGGGATCGCCGGCATTGAAGGCGGTGAATTCACGGCAGAACGGATGCTCCACTTCGACCAGTCCCTGGTCAAGATCGACGCCTGGAAGAAAACGACACTAGAAAAGAAAGGCCCCGATCTGGCCGCCGGCAAGTCGGACCTTGTGGGAGCCAGCGCTTATGACGCGAACGTCGGTGCCTTGAAGGTGACGGGCGCCACGGATGCGGTGAGCTTTATGGAAGAAGGGGTCAAGGGCCCCCTCGTTAAGGAGTATGTGGCCGGCATAGAGGTGCCGCAGCTCCAGCAGGCCTGGGCGAACTCCGGGAACACTCTGAGTTATGACATGCAGATTAAAATGCGTTTTTCCGCGGAGGATGAAAATACCACAGGAAGCAGTACGAAGACCCCCGGGTCGTATATGCCGGGGCTTGCTTTCCGCCTTACCGGAACGACGACGACCAACCTGCACTACTATGGTCTGTCGGTCATGCGCGGGATCCAGGGATCGACCGGCGACACACCCGACCGCGACCGTGACGGTATCTCCGATTACCTCTTTAAGGCATGGGGGTCAAACTCGGGGGCGACAGCGCCGGATTCAACCCAACTCGCCTGCCTGAGGCGGACGAACAGTGACTTCCAATGGACGAACTGGTCCTCCACGCCGCCCAAGGACGGCCGCCCTTACATCATCCTCTGGAAGCGGGATGTTACGACAAACGAGGGTGGCGGAACATGGGACTCATGGTCTCAGTCAGAGGCGCAGATGGACTGGTTGAGCTACAAGGAGGCGTGCACCGAGGCGACGACCACGCTCTATCGCTACGGAACGGGCAGTACCGCGCCACCGTCAGGCTATGCGGCCGGTTGGTATGACGGGGTGATTTCCGGCATCGCCGCTCCGACAGGTGGCAATGTGATCACGGCCATCCGGCTTGTGGACCAGTCCAATATCCTGGCAACAACGCTGAGGGAAGGGGTCATCATCCTCGGTGCGCAGGCGGCCGAGCATACCCAACTGGCCGCGACAGACGCGAGCGCGCGCGTCGGTACGGTCCGCGATCCCGAAAACGGTCTTCCCATGGCTCCCAGGTCCGTCACCACCGCCGCCGGAAGGACTTACGCAAACAGGCCGTTGGCCTACATTTTCCCGGGAACCGGTGAAACAGGCGCAAGAACAAACGAATTCCTCAAGAATAACAATTACCGCATCTATCCCAAGGAGTGGATCACCCTCATGGTCCGGCTCTTCGAGATCAAGGGTGACTTCGACTGTGATGGTTCTCAGGACGATAAGGTCAACGTGATTCAGGTCTATTATGCTGATAAGGACGGCTTGGCGCCATCTTCGGGGCAGACCTATGGAGACCCGAAAGGCATCATTCGCCGGGCCGTTCCTCGGGGAACGATCCTTTGGCCGGAAGACGGCAATTACCTGACGACGACAGTCTGGAATGAGAAAGTTACGGCGACGAACACAGCCAATTTCAGCTCACGGGTTGTTCAGGTTGACTCCGGTGGGTGGGGCTGGGGGACCTATGGCAAGAAAATGGTGGATAGGGCTAATGACAGCACTGTTTACGCCAATGTTGACCAAAAAGATTGGCCCACCGTCTATTCGGATTGGTACAAATCACCGACCAGCGGCGCTCTCTCTCAATTTGAACTGGGTCTTCATTCAATGGGGATCGACGCTCCCAATGACCGGGCCTTTTTTGACGATTTTGCTATCAATATCTATGAAAAGACCGCAACCGGCCTTCTGCCAGGCCTCAGAAGTGAGTGAACCGTTGCACCTTGTCTGAATTCGTTAAACCAAGACTGGCCGGGCATTTGCGCGGCCAGAACTTTTTGGGGAACCGTCCACCCCACCTTTGAAAAGGTCTCTTCACCCCCAGCGGATGATCATATTCAGGATGATTGCCAAAGCAATAACCGTCTGGATGATGGTCCTGTAAAGTTTCCTCATATTGAGACGGCAATACTGGAAAACCAGAATACACGCCATCGTGGCCAGCACAACGATTGCTAGCATGATCTTCAGGGTTTGCGAGTTGGGAATCACACAAATCCAGACGAGATCGGCGGTCAGGCCGGCAAGGGAAAACAGGGGCAGCCTGTTTTCGTATTGAAGGTAGAGGTTCCGGATGCCGACAGCCCGATCTCCCTCGGCATCCTCGATATCCTTTAAAGGTACAACACTGAGGCAGTAGATAAACAGGCCGAAAAATAATGGCAGCAGACCGGTTTCTGCCGTGTTCATGGAATAGCCGAGCATCAAAGGTGTGACGAGACCTATGCTGATGGTCAGCGTGGCAAGGAGAGAATACCTTCGAAAAGAGAAGGGTTTCGCCGAATAGAGAATTCCCAGCACGGGCAGAAGCTGAAAAAGTAAAAGCGTCAAAAGGGAATGAGCAATAAAGAAGGGGTAAACAACAGCCAAGATGAGAAGAAACAGTGAATAGGACAAGGCCTTCTCAGCGGTAATCCGCCCGGAGGGGATGGGACGCCAGGGTTTGTTAAGCGCATCGATCCGGCGATCCGCCCAGGAATTGAAACTGTAAATGAAATTCGTAGAAATACACGTGACAAGGGCCGCAACAGCCACATCCTGCCAACTGGCTTTCCCTGCCAGTTCAGCGCCGATCAGATAGGAAACAAAGGCAATCAGGGCGGCATCGCCTCTGAACAGTCGCAAATAGGCAATCATCTTTTTCCCATAATTAAATCGTTTCTCAAAAAGATCGATGGGGCAGCATCCAGAATTCCTGGATGGTCATGGGTTTTACCACACCGATGTGAAAGTAAATGGGACCCAGCACCGCCCACTGAAAAAAGAGCACTGCCAGCGCGATGATCCAGAACCAGCGGCTCAATGAAATCTGTTGCCGGCAACAATAGAGAGTCACGAGGTAACCTGTTGTCCAAAACGGAAGGGCCGTCAAGATAATATCGAGCGGATTGGAAAACCAGCCTGACTGCGCCACAATCGCCATGTAAATGCTTCCTGCCACCACAGCAATTGCCGCCGCCAAAAAAAGGCGCCGGAAACTGCCTGTTATTAAACCCGCCCGTTTTGCCGTCAGGAATGAAAAAAATGTTACGGCGTGAACGCAAACGACAGCCATGAAAGGGTGATTAAGTAACGCGGAATTGACGATGAAAACGGCATGCTTATTGGGGGATGGACCGAGCCAGCTTATCGCCAGCAGGTTGCCACCCAGATAGATGGCCACTCCGAGCGCCAGACCACGCAGCAAGCTTCCGCTGTAAAGATAACCAATAACAGTCATGCCAATAAAAATGATAATGACCTCTGCCGTGAGCGGTATATTTTTTTCGTAGGTGAAATAGATGCTGGCGATATGCATGAAAATCTCACGGAACGAGCCCGTCAAGTAATCGGCCACCATGGGTTTCTTCTGAATCATGACGACGATGACTGGTATCATCAGCAGGACAGCGCCATACATCAGCCAGAGCAGCTTTTCCACGGCAATTTTCAGGATGAGATGGGTTATGAGAATAATGAACAGAATAACTGTAAAGTACCACAGGACATGGTGCAGGGCCACATAATAGGAAAAATAGGAATGGGGCGCAAAGACGTGGGATTCCAGATAACACCGGAACAGGGCCATCAGAAAAAAGAACAGGGGAGCGGCCAGGCGAATTTCGAACCGTATTTTTTCCAATTCATGTTTGATGGTCTGGACGGTATTATTCAAGATCATAAATTGTTCTTTATACTAAATTGCCTGGACTTTGCTATCTTTATTTGCTCGGTCTTTGCCGCTCCGCTTATGAGACAAGTCCGTTTCGCTTTTCTCATCATAATGCGATATCCTTTTGAAGGCAGATTTGCAAATCCCCGCCTATCGCAATACGGAAGTTGCAATCCAGACACTCACGATTGTGACGGCGCACAGATACATAGCCAGGAAAGAATATCGCGCGATTTTTTCCGATGGAATGACAGCCGTCAGGGCGCACAGGACCAGGCAGGCCATGAAGAAGCATTTGGTGTAATTTTCATGGATAATAGACAGGCTGCATAGAAAGATGGCGGCCGGAAACAGAGCGGCGGCGCGTTTCCCGTAGGCGACGGCAAATGTTCGATCCCCGACACGTTTGTCAATATCATAGTCCATGATGGTGCTGAATGCATGAAAGCCCATAACGCAGCAGGTAAAATAGTAGGCCTGAAAGGGAATGGCCATTGCGTCATCCACGAAGCTGTAGCCCAGCGCAAAAGGGGCGAAAAATCCCAGGATGCCGGCGGAAACAACATCGAACGGCGGCCTGATCTTCAGCCGCCAGGGCGGCGCCGAATAGACATAGGACAGGCAGAGCAGGGCGACAGAAAAGTAAACATTGGCCAGGTTTGCCGTCGCGGCGGAAACGCATAAGAACACGACACCCACCGTCCATGCGGCGATCTTGATCATCCGGTGATACCGGGTCTCCAGAAGGATACCCTCGATCCCTTTCTTTCTCGGATTCAATTGATCCGAGGCATAATCATAGACGTCATTCAGGCCGAAGGTGAACAGGCAGATGGGAAATGAGAGCATGACCATCTGAAGGATGATCAGGGGCGTGAAGTGAAACGCAGGATTCATCAGCCCCCGCTGCCCGTAGGCCAGCCCCATACAGAACACCAGGGGCAGGGCAATCCAGAGGGGCGGCCGGCTGATTTTCAAAAGGATCAGAAATTTCCGCAGCATATTCACCAATCCCAAAGGAGGCTGTTTATCCATTGCGCAGGGTTTGTTCAAAGGATCGTCTGATGTTCATTCTAACTCACAGAATTTCTTGTTTGCTAAGGGGTTGCTTCCTGACGGTGTGACGATAATACAGGTGTTTTTGTATGTCAATAGTGGCTGATCAAAAATGTAAAATGATGGGATGCGCCCATGATTGCGACAAAAAGAGCATTGCCCAAAGAAATTTTGAATACAGTATGGCTCATCAGGCTTGTATGCTTGCAAAAATTGCCTTTCTTCCTTATACTTCTTTAAAATTTTCTTATGGCAGAGATGCAAGGCTATTGTCAAAAAAATAGGATGAAAAATGCAGCAGGGTGAACAGGTATCCCGGTATGAAGTCAATCGGAACGTGAGGATGGTTCTGATCCGCCACGATGCAGACCTGACAAGGATCGATTACTCTTTTATCGGCAACACGGTCTATTTCTATGGCGACCTTGTCAAGCCGACCATGGATTTTTCCGCGCAGGAGATTGAGGTCCTAGCCAGGGAGATTTCGGCTTTGCCCCATGTGCGCGAGGTTCAATTTCACTTCAATAACTGGACGGTGGCCTCATCGGGCGATTCCTGGCAGGTCATCCGGACCAAGAAGAAATCTGCTGCCGGCGTCGGCGCGGCTTATCAGGCGGGTACTTCAGGTGACTCCACTATCGTGGTTGAAAAAGCGGAAAAACTGATCACTGTCCTGAAGGATATTGAGAAGGCTTCAAAAAAAGAAAAGGAGGAAAACGTCATCGGATCAGTTCCTCCAAAGTAAGGCTATGCTCGTCGCAAGAACAAACTCCGTGGGCATGGTGTTGATGCACACGAGAGCTTTGCATAAATACATAAAACTAACAATTTTGTCATTCCGGGCAAGCGAAGCGCGACACGGAATCCAGTATTACCAAGGGCTTCCTGGATACCGGCTTTCGCCGGTAAGACGATTAGAGTGGTTGTGCAGGGGTCTCAACACGATGCGCTATTCTTCAACGGACAATCTATTTTTTATTTTTTAAATTATTTTCGGTTTCAGATATAATTTTCGACAAATCGTACTTTTCATCAATTTGATACTGAAGATCAGAACGATCAATGGTTAATATGCCGTCATCATCCGGGAAATCAACCGGATCACTCACTTTGATTTTACCGCTGCTTTTTGGCTTATCCCTCAAGACAACATTATGGGGAGTTTTAGTTTTTGCGCCGATATCAAAGCCAGGATCAAACAAGGGCGAATGATAGGATGAATCGGCGCCGGCAACCTTTTCCGGCCTGAAGTTCAACATGGGATTGTAAAATTTCTCTCGCGTTTCCAGATATTCTTTCAAATACCGCTCATGCGTAAACATACCGTCGGCTTTGCTGGTATGCATGGAGTTGTCGATCTGAAAAAGTTTCTTATCCCGGATAAGCCCCTTGATCTGACTTGTTCCACGCATGATGGACAGGAGAGGTAAACGATAGCCATTTTTCTCCAGATGAACCAGTTTCTGGACTATGACCCAGGAAATAGTTGATGCCAGCTGAAAACGAATATATTCTTCAGCTTCCAGCGGCGCGGAATTAATAATCCGGTACAGCGCGTCTTCCATGTTGGTTGCGTGTAAGGTTGCAATCACCAGATGTCCGGATTCCGCGGCGTTCAAAGTCAAGGCAATCGCCTGAGGATCGCGTAATTCACCCACCATAATGACATCGGGATCCTCCCGCATGACATCAATCAGGCCTCTCTCAAATGACGGCACATGTGTGCCGATTTCCCGTTGTTCAACAAAAGATATCCGGGATTGAATCCGGTATTCGATGGGATCCTCCAGGGTAACGATATGCGCCGCCCGTTTGTGATTAATATCATCCAGAATGGAGGCGATCGTGGTTGTTTTGCCGCAACCGGTTACGCCGCAAATCAACACAAGTCCCTCTTTCAGGTTGCTGATGCTTTGCAGGGACGGATGAAGATTTAATTTATCAATCGTGGGAATCGTGTCAGGCAATAACCGGATGGCCAGGGAAGGTCCGCGATCCGAGTTGAAAATATTGATACGAATTCGAACATTCGCGACGCTGGCGGCAAAATCGACGGACCAGCGTTCCCGCAGCATCGCCATATTTTTTGCGTTGAGTATCGATAAAATTAAATTGTCAACATCCTGATGCGACCAGGTGATTTTGTTTTCGGATTTGATGGAACCATCTTGACGATAAATAATGGGCTGACCGCCGCAGATGTGAAGATCGGAAGCGCCGTTTTTGGCGTATGTGCTAACTAGATCAGTAAATCTTTTTTGCATTGATTATGGCCTCGATATTTTCCACTCCGATCGCTTGAAGATGGCAGTGACTATAGCAAACAAGCGCATCTTGTCAATAAAAAAATAAAGACTTCTGCCGGGATGGACCCCGGGCTTATATCCCATATTCTTCGATAAATTCGACCAGCTGTTTCTTGCCTAATAAGCTCTCCCACTCGAATTTAACGCCACGCCGACGATACGGTGATCCACGGGAGTGCTCAACATCTGATACTGTTTTAAATCCCAGTGTGCCAACCATACCTTTCGATAAACTAATTCGCCCGGAATTGGCAAGATCATAAGGTGATCCTTTATAAATGAAGGCTGCTCCACCAAAACTGACATCTACCGCGTCAACCTTCCGTGTAATGGTGGTTCCGTCATTTGCGGGAACTATCAGATCAAAACTACCATTTACCAGGTGCCGGGGATAATGCCTTCTGTCCCTGAAGAGTAGCTTCTTAAGAAGTTGCAGCATAAAACTCCCTCCTAATTTTGCAAGTTGGGTATGCCACAGATTGGCCGTCAATTTCATTTTGTTTGTTATGTGTAATTCTACACGGCTTGAAGATTGATAGCAAGCATTTTCCTTTGGGACAACGTTTTGTCGCCGACAAGAAGATGCATTGCATCAGCCGGATGAACCTGCAAAAAAAGAATTCTTTCATGGTCATCAAATAGCAGTGGCAGCGCTATGGTGAAAAAGAAAAGCCGGCAAGAAGCCGGCTTTTCTGATTATTTTATCAGTTTATGGATATTGGAATAACTGTAGGAAGTCCTCTGGGAGTAGTAACTACGATATTAAAACTTCCTGCCGGAGGAGCCGAGCAATTGTTTGCTTCCACTGTAAGACCAAATGCAGTGCCTCCGTATGTGCTGGTATTTCGAACAGGCGTGCCATAATCAATGGATATTGTTGCCGCGCTGGGCGTAGTACTGCCGATAGCCATAAATGTCACGTGATTGCCGCTCGTAGTTATTGTTGTTCCCGCCGGCATCGGATTATTATTTTCGTCAGTCAAAGTAAAGTTAAAATCTCGCAGGCATGAAGCCATCGTGGCAGTAGTCGGGGTTATGACAGCAGTAGATCCTGAAAAAGTGACCACTATGGATTTCCGCACATGGATCTGAGTTGGTCCCTCTATGGAATCGTCTCTCAGGATGCCGTTAAATTTGCCGTCTGCGGCAGTGTATGTTCCATCTTCATTTGTGTTAATATACGGTTCGAGAGGATCTTTTGCATAACTTTCATTAACGTCAAGGAAAGGCTCCGGCATGTCAGTAAAAGATTCTCCTAAGTCAAATCTACCATTGCTGTTCGCGTCAATAAAACTTTCTTCACCAAGAGCATACGCCAGAACAACGACTCTTCCACTAAAGAATGGTTGTGCGCCCGGTTGTCCAATATATGGTCTCGGCTCGGCGCTGGTCAGATAAACGCAACATTCTCCTTTAGAAGGAACCACACCACCTTGACAGGTTAACGGATCCGCATTTTTCTCACCCGTGCGGCAATTTGCTTCGACAACGCCGCCGGAGGTTCGAAAATTGACAACGGTTCCATTTGGCACCGGATTATTAAAGCGATCCGCCAACATGACTCTAATAGCGGTCTTTTCACCGTCATGAGTCAATCCTTCCAGGTTGAGTATCGATGCACTCATGGAAAATGCATGTTGCGCCGGGATGCCGGTTGATATTGATAGCCTGTCGGATGTTGATGTCAGGGTTGTTCCAGCAACATCAACAACGGCCTGAACGCGCACAGGTGTCGGAATAGAGCCAGCCTGGATAATCGTTTGAACATAACCGGTAGTTGGGTCTGAATCGGCGCTTACCGGTGACCGGGTAATTCCTCCCACATATGTATCAAGCGTAAAACCAACGGTCGCTTTTTTGGGCTTTCCGTTGGTGTCCAAAACCTGGAAAAGGATGACCGATTGATCTGTTCTGCCGCTTCCGGGCAAGGCAATATCTATTGGCGTGGCTGAAACAAAAATAATGGATCCGACGGATGCAGCGGTGACCGTAAGAGTTCCTGATGATGTGATCGTCGTGCCGGTCAGTGTGGCGGTAATTGTATCAACATTGCCGTAATTGATATCTCGGTAGGTTGCCGAGGCAATGCCGTTTTTATCGGTATAAACGGTTGCGGTAATGGTGGCCTTACCTGATTGTACGCCTGCAGAAGTAAAAGCAATGGGTACGGACTGCGTATAGGGATTGCCTGAACCATCCAGAACGGTTACGCTGATTGACGCTGTGCCGCCTGCGGAAATTGTAGCCGGCGTGATTGTTAAAGAACTTAATCTCAAGTTGCTGGTTGCAACAGCAATACCGGCTGAGCCACTAATGACATTGCCCGCTGTATCCGTAATGGACGCCTTAATTTCCGTTGCACCCGGTGTGGTTCCCGCGTAGATAATGAAGGAAGCAACGCCGCCTGAGTCTGTGAGGGCCGCATCAGACGGACTAAAGGTAACCATACCAGCAGACGTTTGCGTCAAGGTGACTACCTTCGCCGCAATTGGCGTTCCACTTTTATCCCTTGCAGTTACTGTCAAGCGCGTTGGGCTACCTGAAGCAACGGAAGACGTGGACGTGCCATCGGAAACTTTAGTCAGAGCCATCGTCAGAGTTCCTGAACCAGTTGGTGTGGGTGTTGTGCCGCCGGAAGAATTGTTGCTTTCACCCGGTCCGTCTCCGCAGCCACAAAGAATTGCAAGAAAGAACAGAGAAAAAATTAATAACGGCAGGCGTAACTTTCTTGTTTTGCTTTTGTTCATTATACTTCTCCCCTTCTCAAAGACGTAATTTTTGCTTAACTGGCTTAATTTGTTAGCAGAAGCATGATTAAATATCAATAAATTTCTTCAATATTATTAGAAGAAAGAAATTTTAGACCAGTATGCTTAAACCGGTTTAAGAGCTTTAAACTTCAGTTTCCAGGCAATGTAATCTTTCAGTTTCTTAATGGCTTCGTCAGGCGTGTTGACGAATTCCACGCCTGCCTCATAAGATTCATCATTATAAATGATTTTAATCCATTTTACTTTGCCCATGACGGTTATCATCTGGCGCACCGTCTTTAATGTAATGTCTATCTGGAGAAGAGCGTCAACGGGTAACATAATATGGGCATGAATTCTGGCGCCGGACGCGGAAATGTCTTTACTGCTGTCATAGATGACTTTTTCTTTGGCGGAATTTTTTCCTCCGGAGACGACGGTGATGGTAACCTCGTTGTCCTCCTTCAGTCTTGGAGATCTTCTCTTTTCGTCCATAATGAACCATTCCTCCTTTTTTAATTCAGAATCGTCATTTTTTGCCCGTGATCTCAAATCCTGCTTAAGTATGTTTGAAATATAAGAAACTCGGTCGTGTATGTCAATGAAATATTGACAACAAAAGGCGGGTACGACAAAAGAAACAGGGAAAAACTAAGCAAAAAACCTTTCGGTTGTTGACTGAATGATCAAAAACTGATATTTGCGATTAACAATAATTCCAGAAAAAATGACACAAGTACAGAGTCACAGAACACATCTGTTTATTTGAAACGAAATGCTGTCATTCTGAAGCATAGGTTGATAATAAAGGTTAAGGTATAGGAGTGAAATGCTTGATAAGATTGGTCAGATTCTGGTTGCGAAAAAAGTTATCACGGTATCCGATTTGAACGAAGCCCTGAAACGGAAAGAACGGGAGCCGAACAAGTATCTGGGGCAGATACTCTGTGAAATGGGTCTTCCCCAGTCCAAGATCATCAAAGAGATTTACTACAGCAACAAAAGAAAACAACTCGGACAAATTCTTGTCGAACGAAATATCATAACTGAAGCGCAATTAAACGAGAATCTCTTGCAACAAAAGGATCTTAGAAACAGAGGGATATACACCCCCCTAGGCGCCTTGCTGGTCAAGAACAGGGTGATCAGCGAAAAGAAATATATGGATGCGCTTTCTGCTCATTTCAGCCTGCCCATTGTTTCGCTGAAAGGTTATCAGGTATCCCCGTCCCTGCAAAAAGCCATTGGCGAAGAGTATGCTTTGAAAAATCGCATTGTCGTTTTGAGCAACAGTTCCCTGAAAGTGACCGTGGCTATGGCGGAACCACATTTATTCGTTTTTGAAAATCTCGAGAAAGAAATGCCTAAAGGCAAATATATCCTGTTTTGCCTTGCTCGAGCCTCGGAAATAGAAGACTGCCTTGACAAAAAATACGATCCTTACGATCATGCTGGAATCAGGCCAATACGTTAAAAAATCGCATTTTGATATTGCTTTCTGTTTTCGTCTATCGTTGTCAGGCCAAAAACTCAATGGGCTGAATTCCGTAATAGGCAGGATGAAGAGTCTTGACAATAGTTCTCAGATAATCGCCTGTTTCCGGATGACGCAGCGACAGGTCTATACGCTCCCCTTTTCGAAATTCTCCGTCTTTTACATAATGTATCAGAATCCCTAAAGGGCGTCTGGCGTCCGATGATTCCGGCGTTTCCAGGACGATGCACATTTGCCCTTTATCAAGCAGCAAAAGTGTTCCTACGGGATAAATCCCGATGGTATTGATAAAAACTTTTAAAATGAGCGGATCAAAATAGGTTCCCGATCTTTCCATCATAATCTGCAGCGCCAGAGCAGGGCTGATGGGTTCCGACCGATAGCTCCTCGCCGAGGTCAAAGCATCGTAATTGTCTGTGATCGTCAGAATCCTTCCCAAAAGACTTACCGGCTCCGTCCTGTCCGTGTGAGGATAGCCGGACAAGTCTAATCCAAGGTGGTGTTCGAAGGGCGGCAGCAGAAGCTTGGCTTTCAGGATATGGTCTGTGTTTATTTTAACAATATGCCGGACGCTATTGACGGAATGTTGTTTAACTTGATCGTATTCATTATCGGTTAACTCACCCGGCTTATTGATCAGGTCATGAGGGATGTCCACTTTTCCCAGGTCATGGAACAGGCCGCACAAACCAAGCCTCTCCAGGGTAAGGCGCGATAAACCGAGCCGCTTTCCCAGGCACATTGATAAAAGCGCCACATTGACGGAATGCGTATAGGTGTAGTCGTCATAATCACGGATCGTGCTCATGCAAAGCAGGATGGAGTCGTCTTCCGTGAGTATCTCAATCATATCCTGGATGACTCTTTTCGCCTTGTGGACGCCTACACGCTTATGCGTCGTCAGCTTTTCGGCCATAGTCTTCATGGATGTCAGCGCATGAGAATACGTTGTCTTCGCGATAGCTAAAAGCCCCGGATCATGAACAATGATTTTCGAATCCGTCTCGGTCAATATCTCAGCCCAGGCACAGCCTTTGTTCTGCAGATTCTTTTGAAGCCAAACCGGGGGATTTTCAGCGCGCTCTGCAGCGTCAAGCAATTCAAAAAAGATAACGACGGAATCGGTGGTTGCCTCCCGGATTGTGCTGTAGAAGCGTAAACCGTAAACACCCCTTTTTTGCAAATAGGCAATCACTTCCTTTGTGACACTGAGCATATCGGGGCGATGGACAAGCTTTTCTCCCCGTAAATAAAATCTGCCCCGGTATATTTGAAGATCAACTCTATCCTCATCGATACAGGCTTTTGCGATGGCATCCACAAATTTGGCAACGTTCTCAATCAGCAGTTGATTATCGGACCGGTAGATTTTAACGATTTGAAACAATCTAAAAAAAGATCGCAGCAACAGGTCTTCGGAAATAACTTTGTCTTCCACCATTCTTGACTTCAATTATGCTCTCCTTACAACTTTCCGACTTTCCTTCTGGCCGATCCTGTAGGCGCGTCTGATGCCCGGAAAAAAACTTTGAGCGGCTGAATTCAGTATGCTTCTCGTATTCCATTCTTTGGGCATCAAAAATAACGAGAGGGCGGCGCCCTGCCGATGCGGGTCCATCGATAAGCCGAGCAGCGATTTCCAATCCCGCTGTAAAAGAATTTTTTGGAGAAGAGGAATGGTCTGAGGGCCGGCGCATCGCCCTAAAGCGCGGTAACAGTCCAGAAGATGCTCCCGATTGGTTATTTTGTGACGTTTCTTCTCCA
>ENA-UOWG01001236-UOWG01001236.1-activated-sludge-metagenome-genome-assembly--contig:-NODE-1236-length-26631-cov-37.285257_pt1 | contig 26631 bp, 23 predicted proteins | sample MGYA00238147_ERZ761563 | MGnify/ENA primary metagenome ERZ761563 (study PRJEB28884, sample SAMN05720216) | anaerobic digester metagenome | isolation source: active sludge of municipal... | reverse complement strand
TGACCGAGCCATCCTTGCCGATCATCAGGCCGGCGTAGAGGAAGCCGGTGAAGGGGATGCCGTCGGCCGCCATGCCCTTGACGGTCGGCAGGATGATTTCGCGCATCGCCTTGGCGTGCACTTCCGGTGTAACGCAGGGGGCAGGCGAATAGGCGCCCATGCCGCCGGTATTGGGGCCGGTATCGCCGTCGCCGATGCGCTTGTGGTCCTGGCTGGAGGCCAGTGCCAGCACGTTCTTGCCATCGACCATGACGATGAAGCTGGCTTCCTCGCCGTCGAGAAACTCCTCGATGACGACGCGGGCACCGGCGTCGCCTAATTTGTTGCCGGACAGCATGTCGTCGACCGCGGCATGCGCTTCGTCAAGCGTCATGGCGACGACGACGCCCTTGCCGGCGGCCAGGCCGTCGGCCTTGATGACGATGGGGGCGCCTTTTTCATCGATGTAGGCGTGTGCTGCGGTCGACTCGGAAAAAGTGGCAAATTCCGCCGTCGGGATGTTGTGGCGGGCCATGAAGCGCTTGGCGAAATCCTTGGAGGATTCAAGCTGCGCGGCTTCCTTGGTCGGGCCGAAAATCTTCAGGCCACGGGCGCGGAAGACGTTGACCACGCCGGCCGCCAGCGGCGCTTCCGGGCCGACGACGGTGAGGTGGATCTTGTTCTGCTCGGCGAAATCAGCCAGGGCTTCCGGATCGGTGATATTGATGTTTTCCAGCTCGTGCTCGCGCGCCGTGCCAGCGTTGCCGGGGGCAACGCAAACCTTCTGCAGGCCGGGGGTCTTGGCCAGACGCCAAGCCATGGCGTGCTCGCGGCCGCCGGAACCGATTACCAGTAGTTTCATGGCTGATCTCTGTGGAGTAATTTGCTTTTAGTGCCGGAAGTGGCGGGCGCCGGTCATGACCATGGCCAGACCGTGTTCATCGGCGGCGGCGATAACCTCCTCGTCGCGCATCGAACCACCCGGCTGGATCACCGCCTTGGCGCCGGCCGCAGCCAGCACATCGACACCGTCGCGGAACGGGAAGAAGGCGTCGGAGGCGACGACCGATCCCTGGAGGTCGAGGCCTGCCTGCTGCGCCTTGATGCTGGCGATCTTGGTCGAATCGACGCGGCTCATCTGGCCGGCGCCGACACCGAGCGTCATGCCGTTGCCGCAGAAGACGATGGCGTTGGACTTGACGAACTTGGCGACGCGCTCGGCGAAGAGCAGGTCTTCGATCTGCTGGGCGGTCGGTTGCACCTTGGTGACGACCTGGAGGCCGCTGGCCTGGGCGGTGAAGTCGTCGGCCGTCTGCACCAGCAGGCCGCCACCGACGCGCTTCAGTTCCAGCTTGTTGAGGTCATTGCCGAGCGGTACGACGAGGACGCGCAGATTCTGCTTGGAAGAAAGCGCTGCCTTGGCTTCGGCGGTGAAGGACGGGGCGATCAGCACTTCGACGAAGTGCTTGCGCTCGTTCATGGCGTTGACCACGTCGATGCCGACTTCGCCGTTGAAGGCGATGATGCCGCCGAAGGCCGAGGTCGAGTCGGTCTTGAAGGCCTTTTCGTAGGCAGAAAGCAGGCTGCCGTCGATGGCGACGCCGCACGGGTTGGCGTGCTTGATGATGACGCAGGCCGGAACATCGAAGGACTTGACGCATTCCCAGGCGGCATCGGAGTCGGCGATATTGTTGTACGACAACTCCTTGCCCTGCAGTTGGGTATAGGCGGCGATGCTGCCGGCGACCGGGTTGATGTCGCGGTAGAAGGCGGCGCTCTGGTGTGAGTTCTCGCCGTAGCGGAGGATCTCGGTGCGATCGAAAGCGGTCTGGAAGGCCGTCGGGAAGGGCGAAAGTTTCGGCGCTTCGTCGGCGCCGGATTCGAGCGCGGTCAGCCAGTTGGCAATTGCCGAGTCGTAGCGTGCGGTATGGACGAAGGCTTTCTTGGCCAGGCCGAAGCGGGTTTCCAGTTTGACGGCGCCGCCGTTGGCCTGCATTTCGTCGAGCAACGGTTGGTAGTCGGCCGGATCGGTGACGATGGCGACGGCAGCATAATTTTTGGCCGACGAACGGACCATGGCCGGGCCGCCGATGTCGATGTTCTCGATCGCCTCTTCGAGCGTGACGCCCGGCTTGGCGACGGTTTCGCGGAACGGATAGAGATTGACGCAAACGAGGTCGATGGTCGGAATGCCATGTTCGGCGATGGTCGCCAGATGTTCGGGCAGGTCGCGACGAGCCAGGATGCCGCCGTGCACCTTGGGGTGCAGTGTCTTGACGCGGCCGTCGAGCATTTCCGGGAAGCCGGTGTAGTCGCCGATCTCGGTTACGGTCAACCCGGCTTCGCGCAGCATTTTTGCCGTACCGCCCGTAGAGAGAAGATTGACGCCCTGGGCGGCAAGACCCTGCGCGAATTCGAGAACGCCCCGTTTGTCGGAGACGGAAATCAGTGCTTGCTTGATGGTCATGGCGGTTACAGTAGTTGGTGTTCGGTGAGTTTTTTGCGCAAGGTGTTGCGGTTGATGCCTAGCATCTCCGCGGCGACGGTCTGGTTGTTGCCCGCCTTGGCGAGCACCACTTCCAGCATCGGTTTCTCGATGTTTTTCAAAACCATGTCATAGATGGCGGCGGGTTTTTCGCCGTCGAGGTCACGAAAATACTGTTCCAGCGAATCCGTGACGCATTTCCCCAAATCATGTTGGCTCATGCTGCCAACGCCTCCTCTGAATATTTCAAGTGTGCATGCTCTGCCGCCAGGCGGCAGAAAAAGTCGTTCACCGCCTGCATCTGTTGATCGATGCTGGGCAGGACGTTCATTTCCTTGCGGAAGGCCGCCGACCCGACCAGCCCCTTGGTGTACCAGGAGATGTGCTTGCGGGCGACCTTGAACCCCGTTTCCGGGCCGTAGAAAGCGTAGAGGTCTTCGAGATGGGCCAGCAGGATGCTGTGAATCTCGCGAACCTCGGCCGGCGGCAGTTTTTCGCCGGTTTCCAGATAGTGCTCGATTTCGCGGAACAGCCAGGGCCGACCCTGGGCGGCGCGGCCGATCATGATGCCGTCGGCGCCGGTAACGTCGAGCACGTGCTTGGCCTTTTCCGGCGTCGTGATGTCGCCGTTGGCGATGACCGGAATCTTGATCAGTGTCTTGACCATGGCGATGGTGTCGTATTCGGCCTCACCGGTGTATTGCTGGCAGCGCGTCCGACCGTGGATGGCGATGGCACGGATACCGGCCGATTCGGCGATGCGCGCGATGGTCGGCGCATTCTTGTTGGCCAGGTTCCAGCCGGTGCGGAATTTCAGCGTGACCGGGGTGTTCGGGATAGCGGCGACGACGGCATCGAGAATGCGGCCGACTTGCTGCTCGTCCTGCATCAGCGCCGAACCGGCCATCACGTTGCAGACCTTCTTGGCCGGGCAGCCCATGTTGATGTCGATGATCTGGGCGCCGTTGTCGACATTGTGACGGGCGGCTTCGGCCATCATTCGCGGGTCGGCGCCGGCGATCTGCACCGAGATCGGCGCGACCTCGCCTTCATGGTTGGCGCGGCGCAGCGTCTTGGCGCTGCCGTAGAGCAGGGAATTGCTGGTCACCATTTCCGAAACCGCCAGTCCGGCGCCCATTTTCTTGCACAGCTGGCGGAAAGGACGATCCGTCACGCCGGCCATGGGGGCGACGAACAGGTTGTTACGCAGGGTGAAGCCGACAAATTCCATGGGCGCGCAGAAAAAAGTGTGCTGGATGAGACAAGGGAAGGGGGCCGATTGTACCGCAGCAGTCGCCCAAAAAATAGTCAATCTGGCTGCAAATCGGGATTCGCTCGATAAGCTTATACTGATCGCGCCAGGGTTGTGGCCCGACAGCCCGCGTCAGTGTCCTTTCAGCGCATGAATGCCGGGCGCGTTGCGCCAGTAACCCTTGAAATCCATGCCGCAGCCGAAGAGAAAGCGGTCGGCGATGTCGAGTCCGGTGAAGTCGGCGCGCATGCCGGGGCGGGCCTTGCGCGGATGATCCTTGTGCACCAGCACGGCACTCAGTACGCGCGTGGCGCCATGGTCGGCAAGGTACTGGCAGATGGCCTGCAAGGTATAGCCTTCATCGAGAATGTCGTCGATGACCAGAACGGTACGCCCGCGCGGATCCTGCGATGGCGGAACGCGCCAGTCGAGCCGCAGGTCGCCCTGCAGGGCATGGCCGTAGCGGGTGACATGCAGGTAGGCGAGTTCGAGCGGGAAGTTAAGCCGTGGCAGCAGGCGGCCGGCGATGGTCAGGCCGCCATTCATGACGCAATAGAGCAGCGGATTCTGTCCGGCCAGTTCGCTGGTGATTGCCGTCGCCATGCGCTCAAGCGCGGTGTCGACCTGTTCGGGCGTCGCCAGGCAGTCAGATTCGGCAAGCGCGCGGCGGGCTTCTGCGAGATCGGTCGTCATCGGGTATTCATCGTGGCTGGTCGTGTCAGGATTTTAGTGGATCACAGACTGAAGGCCAGAACCAGCAGCAGCGCGAACAGCAGTTGCAGGCCAGCGGTGGCGGCGAGAATCCTGTTGAACAGCGGCCCCGGTGCTTCCCGGCGAAAATCCCGGATTAGCTTGAGCGCAAGGGGCAGCGAGAGCAGCGGCAGGGCGGCCAGCCAGCCGAGGGCCGGGGCGAGCAGCGGCAGCAGCAGGTAGGGGGCGAGCATTTCGGCGACGTAGAGGCCTTGCGCGGCCGGGCGGCCGAGCAGCACCGCCAGTGTGTGCTTGCCGCTCCTGGCGTCGCCGTCGCGGTCGCGGTAATTGTTGACAGTGATCACCGCGGCGGCATGGATGCCGACCAATGTTGCGGCGATCAATGCGTTCGGGGTCAGGGTCAGTGTTTGCAGGTAGTAGCTGCCACCAACGGCAACCAGGCCGAAAAAGAGAAAAACGAAGACTTCGCCGAGTGGGCCGTAGGCAATCGGCTTCGGCCCGCCGGTGTAGGCCCAGCCGGCGGCCAGCGAGGCGAGGCCGATGGCGACGATGGGCCAGCCGCCGTGGGCGACCAGATAGATGCCGCACAGGAACGCCAGCGTAAAACTCAGCCAGGCGCCGAATCTGACGCTGGCCGGTGTCAGCCAGCCTTCTGCTGTCGCCCGTTTGGGGCCGAGACGCTCCGGCGTATCGGTGCCACGCAGGAAGTCGCCGACATCGTTGAACAGGTTGGTGCCGATCTGGATGAAGGCAGCGCCGAGCGCCGCGGCGAGTAGCGGCAGCCAGAGCAGTGCGCTGGTGTCGTGCCAGGCGATGGCCGAACCGACGAGTACCGGCGACAGTGAAACCGGCAGTGTTTTCGGGCGACAGGCGAGGAACCAGGCGGTGGTTTTTTTCATGTGCTTGGGCAGGTGGGCGGCGGACGACTCTAACGTGGTCGTCCGAGCTTGCCTATGGTTGAGATCAAGGCCAGGCGCGGGCGCCCCAGATCATGCGTTTGGCGACGAAATGGCGAGCGGGTGAGCATATGTCGAGAGCTAGCAGGCCGAGGCCACGCGCCAGTTTGAGCGGTGTGAAATCGTTGGAGAAGGCGCGGACGATCTGGTCGGTGAAGAAAGCACTGCCCTGGCGATCGAGACGGCGGCTGGCGGCGTAGGTGGCCAGACTGGCGCGGTCAACGCCATTTTTGAGCAAAGTTTCGGAAAGTTGCCAGGCGTCGCGGATGCCAAGATTGAAGCCCTGGCCGGAGACCGGGTGCAGCGTTTGTGCGCTGTTGCCGATCCACACTTCGCTGCCCTTGACCAGCGTATCGCGCATCCGCAGCGCCAGCGGGAAGCGGCTACGCGGGCCGGGTTTGACGAAGCGCATCCGGTGCCCGAACTGGGTCTGCAGGGCGGCGATGAAGGCATCGTCACCCATCGCCATCACCGCGTCGGCTTTGGCCGGGGGCAGAGTGAACACGATGGAGTACTCGTCGCCGAGCGGCAGCAGCGCGAGCGGGCCGTTCGGGGTGAAGCGTTCCCAGGCGCGCTTGTTGTGGCCGGGGGTCGGGGTGACTTCACAGATCACCGCGTGCTGCGCGTACTCGCTGACCTTGACCGCCGGGTCGTCGTTTGGTGTGCCTTCGGCGTGGACCAGCAGTTTGGTTTTGATCGTGCGCAATTGGCCGGCGTGGCGCAACGAAACGGTGACGCCATCGTCGTCCGGCGCGATGTCGAGGATTTCGGTTTCTGCGAGCAGGCTGTCGTTGGCCAGATTGGCGGTCAGCGCACCGGCCAGGTCGCGGTAACGGACAACGTAGCCGAGTGCCGGCAGGGCGTAATCGGCGCGGTCGATCAGCGTGCGGCCGAAACCATCTTTTTGTGAGACGTGGATGGTTTCGATTGGCGTCGCGGCGCGCGTCGGCCAACTGTTGATCTGTTCGAGCAACTGGCGGGCGCCGTGCGACAGGGCGAGGGCACGCGGGTCGGTTTGCTGGGCGGCGACCGGACGGCGGTCGAGCAGCAGCGATTTCTGGCCGCCGGCGGCGAGCGCCAGATGCAGCGTCATGCCGACCGGGCCGGCGCCGACGATCAGGATGTCGACTTGTTCAACGAGGGCTTCAGTCATGGCACATCACTTCCTCGATTTCGGCGATGGATTTTGGCGCCGTCGTGTAAACATGACAGCCATTTTCCGTGACTCGCACGTCGTCCTCGATGCGGATGCCGATGCCGGCCAGGGCCGGTGGAATGTCGTCGGCGGGACGAATGTAGAGGCCGGGTTCGACGGTCAGCGTCATGCCCGGAACAAGCGTCGTCCAATCGTCGCCGACCTTGTATTCGCCGGCATCGTGCACGTCGAGGCCGAGCCAGTGGCCGGTGCGGTGCATGTAGAAGCGCTTGTAGTCGCCCTTGTCGATCAGGTTGTCGAGGTCGCCAGTGAGCAGCTTGAGGTCGATCAGGCCCCGAGTCAGTACGCGGACGGCGGCATCGTGGCCTTCCATGAAATGGCGGCCGGGGGCGGTGGCGTCGATGGCAGCGGCCTGCGCGGCGAGGACGATTTCGTAGACGTCCTTCTGCGCAACGTTGAAACGGCCATTGACCGGGAAAGTGCGGGTGATGTCGGCGGCGTAACCCTCGACTTCGCAGCCGGCATCGATCAACACCAGCGTGTTGTCGTTGAGGATTTTGTCGTTTGACACGTAATGCAGGACGCAGGCGTTGGCGCCGCCGGCGACGATGGGCGTATAGGCGTGGGCGTCGGCACCACGTTTGCGGAATTCGTAGGTCAGCTCGGCTTCGAGTTCGTATTCGGCCAGGCCGGGGCGGCAGGCACGCATGGCGCGGGTGTGGCCGGCGCTGGCGATGTCGGCAGAGCGCTGCTGGATGCCGGCTTCAGCAGCGTCCTTGACCAGCCGCATGCTGTCGAGTTCGGCGCGCAGATCGTGGATGGCGCGCGGCGCCCGCTTGCCGGCCCGGGTTTGAGCGCGGACTTCGTTGAGCGCCTTGGCGATGCGTGCATCCCATTCGGCGTCGTGGCCGATGGCGTGCCACAGCGTGTCGCGGTCGACCAGAAATTCAGCCAGTTTCTTGTCGAGCTGCTCGATCGGGTAGGCGGCGTCGAAACCGAAGGCGGTTTTCGCTGCTTTCGGGCCATAACGGTAGCCATCCCAGATTTCGCGCTCTTCGTGCTTTTCGCGGCAGAACAGGATGGATTTCGGCTTCTTGCCGCCCATCAGCACGACCACGGCTTCCGGTTCCGGGAAGCCGGTCAGATACCAGAAATAGCTGTCGAAGCGGTAAAGGTGGTGGGCATCGCGGTTGCGGATGACTTCCGGCGCCGTCGGCACGATGGCGACGCCGTCGCCGATGGCTTTGAGCAGGCGTTTGCGGCGGGCGAGAAAGTGGGCGTGGGTCATGCAGTCCTCAATTCGGCATCCCGAAGTTCTTTGTCTAGTTCCGCCAGGCGTTGTGGCGTTCCTACATCGACCCAGCGGCCAGTGTAGCGTTCCCCGGTCAGTGTGCCGGTGGCGATGGCGGCCTCGAGCAGGGGGCGCAGTTTCATCACCGTGCCGGGTTTTACGTCGGCAAAAAAGACTGGCGAAAAAACGCTGACACCGGCGTAGGTGAACGTTTGCTCACCGTTGGCAAAAATGACCCGTTCGCAGTCCAGGCCGAAGTCGCCGCCGGTGTGATGGTCCGGGTTGGCGACCATGACCAGATGGGCGGCGGGTTGCCAGCCTGCCGCGGTCGACCGGGAAAAACGGCCAAAATCGACATCGCAGTAAATGTCGCCATTGACCACCAGGAAGGGCGCGTCGCCGAGCAGCGGCAGGGCGGTGGCGATGCCGCCGGCCGTTTCCAGCGCCCCTGGCGGTTCGGGCGAATACTGGATGTGCAGACCCCACTGCGAGCCATCGCCGAGTGCGGCTTCGATCTGTTCGCCGAGGTGGGCGTGGTTGATGACAATCTCGCGGAAACCTGCCGCCGCCAAGCGCTCCAGATGCCAAACGATCAGCGGCTTGCCGCCGGCGACCAGCAGCGGCTTGGGCCTGTGGTCGGTCAGCGGACGCATGCGTTCGCCGCGGCCGGCGGCGAGGATCATTGCCTTCATTTATTTGTAGCGGTAGCCGACCTGTTCGGTGTTGCCTTCGAGGCGGTCGAACAGGTTTTGCAGGGGCTTGAGCGGGATGTAGCGGCTGGCTGTCTTGCGCGCATAGTTGATGAAGCGCGGCAGGTCTTCGCTGTATTTGTCCTTGCCGTCGCGGTACTTCAGGCGGCAGAAGATGCCGAGCACCTTGAGGTGGCGCTGCAGGCCCATCAGTTCGTATTCGCGCCAGAAGGCGCCGAAGTCTTCACGTACCGGCAGGCCGGCGGCGCGGGCCTTTTCCCAGTAGCGGACGACCCAGTCGATTTCCTGCTCTTCGTCCCAGGAGATGAAGGCGTCACGGAACAGCGAGACAACGTCGTAAGTGATTGGCCCGTATACAGCGTCCTGAAAATCGATGATGCCCGGCGTCAGGCGCTCGGCGCTTTCGACGACCATCAGGTTGCGCGGCATGAAGTCGCGGTGGACGAAGACCTTGGGCTGGTTGAGCGCCGAGTTGATCAGGTACTTGAAGGTCCGGTCGAGCATGATGCGGTCTTCGTCAGCCAGTTCGATACCGAGGTGACGGCCGATGAACCATTCCGGGAACAGGTCGAGTTCGCGGCGCAGCAGCGTGCCATCGTAGGGCGGCAGCGTGGCGGCGGTTGAAGACAGTTGCCACTTGATCAGCACATCGAGTACCGGACGGATCAAGAGATCGGCCAGACTCAAGTCGGCGTTGAGCGCATCGAGATAGCCGATGCGGCCGAGGTCGGTGAGGACCAGAAAGCCATGGTCAAGATCCTGGTCGAGAATGCGCGGCGCGGCGAGGTCTGCCCTGGCGAGCAGGCCGGCGACATGGATGAACGGCTTGCAATCCTCTTTTTCCGGCGGCGCATCCATCAGGATGCGCGTGCCGCCATCCGGCCAGGTCAGGCGGAAATAGCGGCGGAAGCTGGCGTCGGCCGAGGCCGGGGTGATCTGGACGGATTGCTCGGGAAAGCGACTGGCAACCCAGTCGGTAACAAGTTGATCGCGCGTTGAGGCTTGCATAAGCGAGCAGGGTTAGGTTCGTTGTAAAATGGCCCGATTTTAACACTCGGGCATCGGCCGTTCCGGTCCTGGCCCTTTCCTGATCGCCCCGATGACCGGTTTTGCCCGTCGCCCGCTGTCCGCTCTGGTTTGTTGCGCGCTCGCTGCCGTGCCGCTTGCTCACGCCGCAGAGGATACGGGTGGACAACTTCAGGCTGCATCCGAGTTGCAGGCTGCCCGTCCGCTCCCTGCCACCAGTAGTGTATCGGGTGCCAAGCAGATGGACGAGGAGTGGGCGTTGCACCTGCGCAGCGAGCGCCGCTTCAATATTCTGGGGCGCAAGAAAGGGCCGCTGGTTGCCGAAATCGGAATTCCCTATCCGGTCAACCTGAAAAAAGGCGACGCCTATCCGCTGTTCATCGTCGCCGAGCAGGCGAATGGACGCAATGGCGATATCGCCGTGGCCACCGGCGATGTCGAAATGCGCCGGCTTGATGCCCATCTGTTCGGCGAAAAGCTGACTTACTGGCCGCTCGACGACGAAGTCGACGCCTCCGGTAGCGTGCGCCTGCTGCAGGACGGGATGGAGGTCAATGCGCCGCGTGTGCGCATGAAAATGTCCGAGCAGGTCGGCTTTGCTGAACAGCCGGACTATATTTTCGTCAGGGAAGTCGCCAGCAAGTTTTATCGGCCGACAGCCATACCGGTCACCGCGGCGACTTCGAATGCCACGACCTCCGGGGCGCCGATGATGATGAACGTGCCCAACAGCTACGGTTTGCCGACGACCGCGCCAGCGACCCGGCCTTCGCTGGCAAGCGGCACCGCCGAGCGCGCCGAGTTCGAGGGCGAGAACCAGGTCACCCTGTTCGACACCACCTATTCGACCTGCAAGCCCGGCGACAAGGACTGGTACCTGCGGGCAACGGAAATGCATCTCGACTATGATCGTTCGCTCGGCGAAGCAGAGAACGCGACGCTGTGGTTCAAGGGGGTGCCGATTTTTTATTCGCCGACCGGCACCTTCCCACTGAACAGCAAGCCGAAGTCTGGTTTCATGCATCCGTTCTTTGCGACCTCGACGCGCGACGGCGTCGACCTGACCATGCCGTATTACTGGAACATTGCCCCGAACTACGACGCGACGCTCTATCCGCGTTACATGAGCAAGCGCGGCCTGCAATTGGGGGCAGAGGCGCGTTACCTGGACTTCAACTTTTCCGGCAATTCCCGGGTCGAGTACATGCCGAACGACCAGTTGGCCGATCGCGAGCGTTATGCCTATCTGGTCCAACACCAGCAGAACCTCGGCCAGGGGTTTTCGGCAGTAGTCAACTACAACCGCGTTTCGGATGACTTTTACTGGCAGGACACTTCGTCGCGCCTGTTGCAGACCTCGCAGGTACAACTGCCGCAACAGTTTCTGCTGAATTACACGCCGCTGCCCTGGATGCAGACCAACATGCAGGTCCTGCGTTATCAGACCCTGCAGACCGATCCGCAGAATCCGGTGGCGGTGCCGTACTTCCTCGAACCGCAAATCAATCTGGTGGCGCTCAAGTCCGATGTGCTGGCTACCGATGTGACGGTGGTCGGTCAGTATTCGCGTTTCAGTTCGACGACGCGTGTCCAGGGTGACCGCGTGGTCGCCTATCCGCAGATTTCGCTGCCGCTCGTCCATCCGGCCTATTTCGTGATACCGAAGGTCGGTCTCAGCGCGACCCAGTACAGCTTGACGGACCAAACCAATCCGGCCCAGCCGTCGAGTATTTCACGGGTCGTGCCGACCTTTACCGTCGACTCCAGTCTGATCTTCGAGCGGGATACCAGCCTGCTCGGCAAGGCCTTCATCCAGACCCTGGAGCCGCGTCTGTATTACGTCAATATTCCCTACCGGGATCAGAACAGCATCCCGCTCTTTGATACGGCGCAGGCTGACTTCAACTTTGCCCAGATTTTTTCCGAAAATCGCTTCAGTGGTTACGATCGCATCAACGACGCCAACGATCTGACCGCCGCCTTGACCACACGCATGCTCGATGGCACGACGGGTACCGAACTGTTCAAGGCCATGATCGGCCAGCGTTATTACTTCAGTCCGAGCCGGGTCAGCCTCAATTACACCCCGGCCGGCGCCGCCATCGCGCCAGTCGGCAACCAGGATCAGGGGTATTCGAACGTACTGGCCGCCTTCAGTGGCCTGGTCATGCCCAAGACCTATGCCGATGTCGCCTGGGACTACAACTATCGCAATGGCTACAGCGACCGGATCGCTGCCGGTATTCGCTATCAGCCGGAACTGGCCAAGGTGCTCAGCGCCGGCTATCGCTACACGCGCGACCCGAACTTCGATATCGCTCAGGTCAACCAGATCGACATCACTGGCCAGTGGCCGCTGACCAGTCGCCTCTACGCGGTCGGCCGCTATAACTGGTCCTTCCTCGGCAAGCAGACGGTGAGCGATCTGTCGCCCGGTGGTCAGTTGCTCGAAGCGATCGCCGGCTTCGAATACAATGCCGGTTGCTGGGCGGCCAGGGTTGTCGGGCAGCGCCTGGCGGCGCTTTCCGGGTCGCCTAATACCACGCTTTTCTTCCAGCTCGAACTGACCGATTTTGGCAGCGTCGGGTCCAATCCGATCAGTCTCCTGCGCCGCTCCATCCCCGGCTATGGCAAAACCAACGAGTTGAACACATCAGGCAGCTTGTTTACGACACAATGACCACCATGCACTCATACTCCCGCAGCTTTTTCATCCTCGTCCTTTTTCTGGTCAGTCTTTGCGGCATGCCGGCCAGCGCGACCGCAGCCGAACCGGTCGAGGCGGATCGCATCGTTGCTGTCGTCGGCGACGAGGTCATCACGCAATACGATCTGCGCCAGCGCCTGGCGACCGCCCTCAAGCAGTTGCAGAAGCAGAACACCCCCCTGCCGCCGCAAGACGTGCTTGAAAGCCAGTTGCTCGAGCGGATGGTCATGGACCGCGTCCAGATGCAATTTGCCCGCGAGACCGGACTGAAGATCGACGATGCGCAGCTTGATCAGGCGATCAATCGGATCGCCGCCAACAACAAATTGACGCCGCAGCAATTCAGGGCTGCGCTGGAAAAGGACGGCGTCAATTACCCGGCTTTCCGTGAAGAAATTCGCGGCGAATTGACGATGGTCAGGCTGCGCGAACGCGAGGTGGAAAGCAAGATCGTCATCTCGGAAAGCGAGATTGACCTCTATCTCGCCAATCAGTCTGCCACCGGCAGCGGCGAGGAGTACGAGGTGGCGCATATCCTGTTGCGTGCGCCGGAGTCGGCAAGTCCGGAACAGTTGCAGAAGCTGCGCCAGCGTGGCGAGGAGGCGCTCAAGCGGGCACGGGAGGGTACCAGTTTCGCCGAACTGGCGGCCAGCTACTCGGATGCGCCGGATGCCCTGCAGGGCGGCAATATCGGGTGGCGTCCGCAGGACCGCCTGCCGCAACTGTATACCGAGGCCGTCGTGCGCATGCAGCCGGGCGATGTCAGCGATCTGCTCCGCTCATCGGCCGGTTTCCATATCCTGAAACTGATCGGCAAGCGCGGCGGCAGCGGCGCAGTCTCGGTACAGCAGACGCATGCCAGGCATATCCTGATACGCGTGAACGAGGTGGTATCGGAAGCCGAGGCCCGGCAAAAGATGGAAAGGCTGCGCGAGCGTCTGGCCAATGGCGAAGATTTCGCCGAACTGGCGCGCCTTTATTCGCAGGATGGTTCGGCCGGCAAGGGCGGCGATCTCGGCTGGGTCAGTGCCGGCGATACCGTTCCCGAATTTGAACGGGCAATGAATGCGCTCAAGGACAACGAAATCAGTCCGGTGGTCAAGACCTCGTTCGGTATGCACCTGATCCAGGTGCTCGAACGGCGCACACGCGATGTTTCGGAAGAGCGCAAACGGGCTGTGGCACGCCAGGCGCTGCGCGAGCGCAAGCTCGAGGAAAATTATCAGGACTGGCTGCGCCAGTTGCGTGACCGCGCCTACGTCGAAATCCGCCTCGAAGAGAAATGATGCCGCCGCGCCTGGCCGTGACCAGCGGCGAACCGGCCGGCATCGGTCCGGAGCTTTGTCTGCGTCTGGCCGGTCGGACCGATGCGGTGCAACCGGTCATTCTCGGCGATCGCCATTTGCTTGAGCAGCGCGTCAGCGCGCTCGGCCTGGCCGTGGCTTTCCGTGATTATCGGCCGGAAAATCCGGTTGACCGCGACAAACTGGATGTCTTGCATATTCCGCTTGCTGTCGCAGCTACGGCCGGCAAGCTGGACCCGGCGAACGCTGGTTATGTCCTGGCTCTGCTCGACCGCGCGCTGGCCGGTTGCCGTTGCGGTGAGTTTGCGGCGATGATCACGGCGCCGGTGCACAAGGGCGTCATCAACCAGGCCGGCATCCCGTTCACCGGTCATACCGAATACCTTGCCGAGAAAACCGGCACGCCGCTGGTTGTCATGATGCTCGCCGGTAACACCGAGCGCGGCCCGCTGCGTGTCGCGCTGGCGACGACGCATCTGCCGCTCAAGGAAGTGCCAGCAGCGATCACGGCGGACCTGCTGGAGCGGACGCTGCGCATCCTGCATGCGGATCTGCAGGGAAAATACGGGCTGGACGATCCGCGTATTCTGGTCGCCGGTCTCAACCCGCATGCCGGCGAGGGCGGCTATCTCGGGCGCGAGGAAATCGAGGTCATCTCGCCGCTGCTGGAAAAACTGCGCACCGAAGGCATGCGCCTTTCAGGGCCACACCCGGCCGACACGATGTTTACGTCCCCGATACTGGCGCAAGGTGATGCCGTGCTCGCCATGTATCACGATCAGGGGTTGGCGCCGCTCAAGTACGCCACCTTCGGCCACGGCATCAACGTCACGCTCGGTCTGCCGATCATCCGCACCTCGGTCGATCATGGTACGGCGCTCGAACTGGCGGGTACTGGGCGCGCCGATCCGGGCAGCCTGTTCGAGGCGCTGGACGAGGCTGAGAGAATGGCCAGGCGGCAATGAAAGGCCATGTCGCGCGCAAGCGGCTTGGTTCCGGCATAACCTGCCTGCAGCAGGTTGGCCTTCTCTGAAACGACGCTTAAATGAAACATATTCCACGGCGCCGTTTTGGCCAGAATTTCCTGGTCGACCGCGGCATCATTTCGGCGATCATTGCGGCCATCGATCCCCAACGCGGTGATACCGTCGTCGAAATCGGCCCCGGCCTGGGGGCGATCACCGCGCCCTTGCTGGATCGTCTCGACCACCTGCATGTCGTCGAGATCGATCGCGACCTGATCGCCCGTCTGCGCAAGGAATATCCGCCGCACCGCATGACCATCCATGAAGGCGACGCCCTGGCCTTCGACTTTGCCGGCATCGGCAAGGATCTGCGCCTGGTTGGCAACCTGCCCTACAACATCTCGACACCGCTGCTGTTTCATCTGGCGGAATACGTCGACATCGTGCGCGACATGCACTTCATGCTGCAGAAGGAAGTCGTCGAACGCATGGTCGCCGTGCCCGGCGAGTCGGATTTCAGCCGCATCTCGGTGATGCTGCAATACCGCTTTCACCTCGAATGGCTGATCGACGTGCCGCCGGAAAGCTTCGACCCGCCGCCCAAGGTGCAATCGGCTGTCGTGCGACTGATTCCCAAGGATGTTTCCGAACTGAATGCGAAGAGCCAGGACAAGCTGTCGCAAGTCGTTCAGACCGCGTTCTCGCAACGGCGCAAGATGCTGCGCAACACGCTCAAGGGCTCGCTGAGCGATCTCGGGTTCGCCGAACTTGGTATCGATCCGACCCGCCGGGCCGAGGATCTGACGGTTGCGGATTATGTCCGCATCGCCAACTTTCTGACATAAAAAAACCCGCCGCAGCGGGTTTTGGGTTCAGTCAAGCTGAATTACTTCTTGGTCGGGCAGGTGTTCATGCCGAGCAGGGTATAAGCCGGGCAAAAGTTGAACAGGCCGGTAGCCAGGGGTACGACGCCGATCCAGGCCCAGCCCGGGCCACCGCCCACGAGCGCCCAGGCGACGAGGCCGAGGCCGACGACGATACGCAGGATTTTGTCGATTCCGCCAACATTGGTTTTCATGATCCGTTCTCCATCAGGTTGAGATTACAGGTTTCATTCTAGTCACGCGTCGGGCCTGCGTCTGTAACCTGAGTCACATAGCGGCGATCTTTTGTAGGCCGTTCCGGTCGACGATATTCAGTTGCTCGCGGCCAAGCGAAACCAGCCCCTGCGCAGCGAAGCCCTTGAGCAGGCGGCTGACGATTTCGCGCACGCTGCCCAGTTCGTCGGCCAGTTGCTGATGGGTAATGTTGAGAACGGCTTTGTCGTGACCCAGGATCAGCCGGGCCAGGCGTTGGTCGAGACGGGTGAAGGCGACTTCCTCGACCAGTTGCATCAGTTCGCCGATGCGCTCGGCAAAAAGATGAAAGACGAAATCACGGAACGGCGCATGTTCGAGCATCAATTGCCCGAAAGCTTTTGCCGGCACAAGCAGCAGTCGCAGCGGCGCTTCGGCGATGCCGCGAGCGTTGTACTCGCTATGGCCGAGCAGACAACTCGAGGTGATGATGCACGAACCTCCCGGCGTGACGCGGTAGAGCATCAGTTCGCGTCCGTTGGCGGCCTGCTTGACGACCTTGATGCTGCCTTCGAGCAGCAGCGGAAACCCCTGGCAGGGCTGGTGTTCGGCAAAAACCGGGGTGCCGGCGGGGAGTTGCATGGTGGTGAACGGTTGCAGCAGTTCGTCCAGACGGGACGCCGACAGGCTGGCCAGTGCCGGGTACAAATTCAGCACATTTTCGCGGTCGACCGTAGCAGTCATCGTTTCAGTCGATTTGCGCCCAGACTGGCGCGTGGTCTGAGGGGCGTTCGCGCTTGCGCGGCGCGCGGTCGATGCCGGCCGCCGAGCACCGGCGGGCCAGCGCCGCCGACAGCAGCACATGATCGATACGCAGACCGCGGTTTTTCTGGAAGCCCAGCATGCGGTAGTCCCACCACGAGAAGGTCATTTCCGGTTGTTCGAAGCGCCGGAAGCTGTCTTCGAGGCCGAGGCCAAGCAGGCGCCGGAACGCGCTGCGCTCGGGTTCGGAACAGAGAATCTGCCCGGCCCAGGCTTGCGGGTCATGGACGTCACGGTCGTCGGGGGCGATGTTGTAGTCGCCGCACAGGGCCAGATTCGGGTGCTGCGCCAGTTCCTCGGCTAGCCATTTTTCCAACGCATCGAGCCAGCGCAGTTTGTAGTCGTACTTGTCGCTGCCGACCGCCTGGCCGTTCGGCATGTAGGCGCAGATGACGCGGGTGTCGCCGACGGTGCCGGCGATCAGCCGCTTCTGCTCGTCGGGAAAGTGCGGATTGCCGCAGATGACATCACTGATCGGCTGGCGGGCGAGCAGGGCGACGCCGTTGTAGGTCTTCTGGCCCGAGAAGGCGACCTGATAACCCGCTGCCTCGATCTCGGCACGCGGGAAATTGTGGTCCTCAAGCTTGGTTTCCTGCAGGCACAGGACGTCGGGTTGCTGTTCGGCCAGCCAGTCGAGCAGATGCGGCAGGCGCACCTTGAGCGAATTGACGTTCCAGCTCGCAATCTTCACTTGGCCAGACCGCCTGACGGCTTGCTGCCGTAGGCCGCGCTTTTCGGGTAGCCGGCGAGGTCGAGCAGGTTGCCGTAGGCAACGGGCTCATAACCGCGGAAAGTCTGCTTGCCGACCTTGAGCGAAGGCACGAAAACGTCGCCGACCAGTTTCTTCAACTCGTCGATGTCTTCCTGCTTCTGCACCATTTTCTCGGTAAACGGCACGCCGCGCGTGTTGAGATATTCGCGCGCCTGCTTGCATTCGCTGACGCAGTCGGCCGAGGTGTACAACGTGACAGGATAATTTTCGGCAGCCCGTTTTGCCGCATAGGGCAGGCCGTCGCTTTCCGGGTTGGCGCTTTCGGCGCGGCTGACGTCATGGGCACGTCCCGGAGGCGGTGTATCCGAGATTACGGTACGGCCCTGCGGGTCGACCCAGCGGTAGGTTTCGCCGGCGGCAAGGGTGCTGGCCAGAGTCAGGCACAGGATCAGCAGATAGCGCATCATCATTCTCCCCGAATCATTGCTTACGCAGCAATCATACCGCTATGGCGGAGCAGTGCGTCAACGCTCGGTTCGCGACCACGGAAAGCCTTGAACGACTCGATGGCCGGGCGCGAGCCGCCGACCGACAGGATTTCATCGAGGAAACGCTTGCCGACGGTGGCATCGAACGGGTCGCCGGCTTCCTCGAAGGCCGCGTAGGCGTCGGCCGACAGCACTTCCGCCCACTTGTAGCTGAAATAGCCGGCGCCGTAGCCGCCGCCGAAAATGTGCGAAAAACTGTTCGGGAAACGGTGCCATGCGGGTGGCAACAGCACGGCGACTTCCTTGCGTACTTCGTTGAGGACGTCCATCACGGTCAACCCGGATTTCGGGTCGAAATCGGAATGGATCAGCATGTCGAACAATGAGAACTCGATCTGACGCACGGCCATCATGCCGCTCTGGAAGTTCTTGGCGGCGAGCATCTTGTCGAACAGTTGGCGCGGCAGCGTGGCGCCGGTGTCGACATGGGCACTCATGCCCTCCAGCACATCCCATTCCCAGCAATAGTTTTCCATGAACTGCGAAGGCAGTTCGACGGCATCCCACTCAACGCCGTGGATGCCGGAAACGCCAAGCTCTTCACCGCGGGTCAGCAGGTGGTGCAGGCCGTGGCCGGTTTCGTGGAACAGCGTGATCACTTCGTCGTGGGTGAAGGTGGCCGGTTTATTGCCCACCGGGCGCGAGAAATTGCAGTTCAGGTAGGCAATCGGTTTCTGGATACCGTTGAGCACCCTGCGACGCGAGCGGGCTTCGTCCATCCAGGCGCCGCCGCGCTTGGTTTCGCGGGCGTAGAGGTCGAGGTAGAACTGGCCGACCAGATCGCCGGCCGGTGTCTCAAGGCGGAAGAACTTGACGTCCTCGTGCCAGACCGGCGCCGTGTCCGGCTTGACCTTGACGTTGAACAGGCTTTCGATAACCTGGAACAGGCCGCCGAGTACCTTGGGTTCGGTGAAATACTGTTTCACCTCCTGCTCGGAGAAGGCGTAGCGGGCCTGTAGCAGTTTTTCGGAAACGTAGGCGGCATCCCAGGGTTGGAAGTCGGTCAGGCCCAGTTCGTCCCTGGCGAAGGCGCGCAGTTCGGCGATGTCCTTCTCGGCGAAGGGCTTGGCCTTGGCCGCCAGTTCGCGCAGGAAGGCGAGCACCTGGGCCGGCGTGTCGGCCATTTTCGGGGCTAGCGAGACTTCGGCGAAATTGGCGAAGCCGAGCATCTTGGCGTCTTCGATACGCAGTTCGAGCATGCGCTGGATGATCGGCGTGTTGTCCCATTCCGGCTTGTTCGAACCGTCGTCGAATTCGGCGGCGCGCGTCGCGTAGGCGCGGTACAGGCGGGCGCGCAGGTCGCGGTTGTCGGCGTATTGCATGACCGGGCCGTAGGACGGGGCGTGCAGCGTGAATTTCCAGCCTTCGACACCGGCTTTTTCGGCGGCAGTCTTGGCCGCTTCCTTCGCGTCATCCGGCAGACCGGCGAGCAGGGCTTCGTCAGTGACTACTTCGGCAAACGCATTGGTTGCGTCGAGCAGGTTTTCGGAGAATTTGGCGGATAGCTGCGACAGTTCCTCCACGATGGCCTGAAAGCGGGGTTTCTGGTCTTCCGGTAATTCGGCGCCGGAGAGGCGGAAGTCGCGGATCTCGTTATTGACGATTTTCTGTTGTTCCACGGTCAACGCCGAAAACTGCCCACTTTTTCGCAAGGCCTTGTATTTGTCGAACAGCTTCAGGTTCTGGCCGAGCTCGGCGTAGAAGCGCGAAACTTCCGGCAGCATCTCGTTGTAGGCCTCGCGCCAGGCCGGCACGTCGTTGACCGAATGCAGGTGGCCGACGATACCCCAGGCACGGCCGAACGGCTCCAGGCCATCGGACAGCGCCCCCGCGAAGTCGGCCCAGGTGGCCGGCGTGCTGTCGGCGGTCAGGCGTTCGATCAACGTCCGGCCGTCGGTCAGCAGCGATTCGATGGCCGGTTTGACATGTTCGGGCCGGATCAGGTCGAAACGGGGCAAGTCGGCAAAGTCGAGCAGGGGGTTGTTTGTTGTCATGGTCTTTGGGGTATGAAAAAGGGCAGTCTGCGCCGCCCGTAAGGTTGGTCGAGGGATGTTATTCGACAAGGTCGTGATAGGCGTGCCACGAGGCGTGGCCGAGAATCGGCATAGTCACGACGAGACCAAAGAGCAGCGTGGCAAACCCGAGCAAGGTCAGAGCGACGATAATCGCCGCCCACAGCAGGAGTGTCAGCGGATTAGCGAAAAAGGCCTGAAGGCTGGCCTGCGTTGCCGTAACGAAGTCGCTGTCGCGGTCGACCATCAGAGGAACAGAAATGACGCTGAACGCATAGGTGACGAGAGCCAGCAGGCCGCCGAGAACCAACCAGAGAACAAGGAAAACGGTGTTGTCGCTGTTGGCCACGGCCTGCGCGATGAACTGCTTGGTATTGGTGCCGCTAGCACCGCCGAGCAAGCCGAAACCGATTGCCGAGGCGCGCTCCCAGATCAGCGCGATGACCCCGAGAAAAAGGGCAAAGAAGGGAATTGCCTGGCCATTGCCGCGGAAAACCCGCAGCGAGTCGATGAAGGTCGGCTTCGTTTCGGAAGCACGTTGGCGGCTCAGTTCATAGAGACCGACCGCCAGTAGTGCCGCGACCAGGAAGAATCCGGACAGAGCAGCTGTAAACAAGTGCGGGCGACCAAGACTGGCGAGCAGGATCAGGTCGCCGCCGATGCCGAACAGCAGTCCATAGGCGAGGCTGGGAATCGGATTGGCCACGAGGTCACGCCAGCCGGCGCCCAGCCAGGCAATGATGCGGCCCGGCGCAACCCGGCGGATGCGCGGCTTTGCGGGGAACTGGCTGGCACGGTCAAACGAAGCATTCACGAACTGCGCCCTCCCAAAATATTATTTCCCTTCGACCGCGCCGGGACGGCCGGGTTCGTGTGCAGCGCCTATAAAGTTTTGCCGGTCAGCCGTTCGCAGGCTTCGATATATTTGGCGCTGGTTCGCGCGATGACCTCGGCCGGCAGTTTGGGGCCGGGTGCGACCTTGCCCCAGTCGAGCGTTTCGAGGTAATCGCGGACGTACTGCTTGTCGTAGGACGGCGGGTTGCTACCTTCCTGGTATTGGTCGGCCGGCCAGAAGCGCGACGAGTCAGGGGTGAGTGCCTCGTCGATCAGGTGCAGCGTGCCGGCGCCGTCAATGCCGAATTCGAATTTGGTGTCGGCGATGATGATGCCGCGCGTCGCGGCATAGGCCGCCGCCTCCTCATATAGGCGCAGGGCGGCGTCACGGGCCTCGGCGCAGAGTTGAGCACCGGTTTTGCCGGTTCCCTTGAGTGCGTCGGCCAGTGCGGCGTTGCAGTTGGTCGCGGCTTGCTCGAATGAAACATTCTCGTCGTGATCGCCGGCCTCGGCTTTGGTCGCCGGGGTGAAGATCGGTGCCGGCAGCCTGGCCGCCATTTTGAGGCCGGCCGGCAGCGCGATGCCGCAAATGGCGCCGGTCTGCTGGTAGTCTTTCCAGCCGGAGCCGATGACATAGCCGCGGACGACGGCCTCGATCGGCAGCGGCTTCAGGCGCTTGACGACGACGGCGCGGCCGCGCACCTGCTCGCGCTCGTTGGCGGCGACGACGGTTTCCGGGTCGATGCCGGTCAGCTGGTTGGGGACGATGTGGCCGAGCTTCTCGAACCAGAAGTTGGCGACGGCCTGCAGCACCTCGCCCTTCTTCGGGATCGGGTCGGGCAGGATGACGTCGAAGGCCGACAGGCGGTCGCTGGTGATAATCAGCAGTTTTTCGGCGTCGACCGCGTAAATGTCGCGGACCTTGCCCCGGGAGAGCAGCGGCAGGCTGGTGATGGACGACTGGAAGAGCGGTGCGGTCACGGCGGTATTCCCGAAAATCAAAAGGCCGATTATAAATTAATGTATTGCTTCGCCTTCCTCGGCGCTCGGCTTTCTGCGCATGCGATGCGTGCCCCAGGCCACCAAACCGGCGATCACCGGGATCGAGATGGCGGTGATGATGTCGGTGTCCAGATGGTGCAGAGCCTTGGTGCCCTTGGCCAGATACTGAACCAGTTGTGAGCCGTAATAGGTGAGGACGACCACCGACAGCCCCTCGACGGTTTCCTGCAGGCGCAACTGAAGACGGGCGCGGCGGTTCATTTGCGACAGTTGCTCCTGATTCTGGCGTTCGAGTTCGACATCGACGCGGGTGCGCAGCAACTGGCTGTTGCGCGCGACCCGCCCCGAGAGGTCCTCGAGACGGCGGCTCATCGCGACACAGGTATTCATCGCCGGCTGCAGGCGGCGCTGCATGAATTCCTCGAAGGTCGGCAGACCGCGAATGCGGGTTTCCCGAAGCTCCTCGATGCGCTGCATGACCAGGCGGTGATAGGCATTCGACGCGCCGAAACGGAAGGTCGTCCGGGCGACGCCGTGTTCGACTTCTGCCGCCAGCTGGGTCAGGTTGGCGAGGACCTTGCGTTCGTCTTCCGGTGAATTGGCCTCGCCGATGTGATCCATCATTTCGGCCAGGCGCTTTTCCGCCGCATGCAGGGTGCCCCCGACCGCCTTGGCCACCGGCAGGCCGAGCAAGGCCATTATCCGGTAGGTCTCGATCTCGACCAGGCGTTGTATTGTCCGCCCCGCCTGGCGGCGGGTCAGCGCAACATCGATGACAAGAAAGCGCGAGAAGCCATTGTCGATCTTGAAGTCGGTGAAGATCCAGGCGGCGCCATCGGCTACCTGGGATGCCACCATCTGGCGCCCGCTTGCCGCAAGATCGGCGAGGACGGATTCGGGCTTCGTTTCATCGGCCGAACGCAGTTCGACATGGGTGGCGACCATCAACTTGCCGGGAATGGCGGCCAGCCACTCGGGAAGCACGGCATCGAACGCCGTGACTTCCGCTTGCAGGGGTTCACCGGCGACCAGCGGCCGGAAAAAGGTGTAGCTCGAGAATTCGGTGTGCCGTTCCCAGCGCAGACGGAAGCTGCCGGCATCGACTGTCAGGTGTGTATCGGAACGTTCGATCGAATTGCAGACCTGGCTCTGGCACAGGCGGGTCAGATTTTCGCGCTCGGCGTCGACGGTCGATCCCCCACCCTTGAATACCAGATGCGTAACAAGGACCGGCCCGATGATCGGCAACGGCGGGCGCGCATGGAATTCGTTGTTCAGCTGCTGGCGCAGCGGATGTTCTTCGAGTTCGCAGAACTGGAATCGCGGATTCATAAATGGCCCTGGGCGCCGGCCGTGTCGTGGTGCGTGTATTCCCGGTAGTCGCGCAACAGGCTGGGGGCGGTGTGTTCCATCAGGAATTGGCGGAATCGCTGGCCGGCGGGCAGCAATCGCTTGCTGGTCATGTGCGCGACGTACCAGGTGCGCTCGATCGGTGTGCCAACGACATCAAGGATGCAGACGTCGCCGGTTTTGAGTTCGAGCGGCAGGGTGTGCATCGAAAGAAGGCTGATGCCCATGCCCGCCATGACAGCCTGCTTGATTGTTTCGTTGCTGCCGAGGCTGATCGAACGCGCTGGCTGGAAAAGATGTGATTTGAACATTTCCTCCGCTACGCGCCGCGATCCCGAGCCTTCCTCGCGCAGAAGGAAGGTCTCCTGGCGCAATTCATGCAGGTCGAAGTTCCGGGCTTCACGCAGCGGGTGGTCGGCCGGAGCGATCAGGACATAGGGATGGATGGCCAGTGGCTCGGCGTGGGCATCGATTTCGACCGGTGTGCGACCCATGATCGCCAGGTCGATACTGTTGTCCTGCAGCTTCTGTAGCAGAACTTCACGATTGCCGACCGAAAACTCAACCTCGACTTTGGGATTTTCCTTTGAAAACTGGGCCAGTAGCTTGGGCATGAAGTATTTGGCAGTGCTGACCAGACCGACTGAAATATGGCCGATCTCGGCACCGAGCAGGGCTTGCAGATTGCTCTCGGCATCCTTGATCTCACCCAGGATGCGTAGCGCATGGTGCTTCAGCATTTCCCCGGCATCGGTCAGCGTCACCCCGCGGCCAATGCGCTCGAACAGTGCAAGACCGATATTCTCTTCCAGTTGCCGCAACTGCATCGAAACGGCAGGTGGACTCAGATGCAGTTCCTCGGCAGCACGGGCATAACTCAGGTTGCGTGCGGCGACGACGAAGATCTGCAACTGGCGCAGGGTGAGGGTCCGGACAAAATTCACGATTAGCGAACGCCTAACTGGCGCCTTCCTAGGTTAATGGCGAGGTTAACTCTAGGGCGTGGCTCGGGCACTGTCAATGTCGGGGCTTACCATCGGCGGTCGGGCGGAAAGCCTCAGCGGGTCAGTCCTAAGTAGAGCAGCGGAAGCTGCTCCGGTAAACGCTCGATACGATCAAGAACTTGCCAGCGGCTCCCGAAAATGTCGCTTACGTATTCGTCGGCCTTGGGGTCGAGGCTAAGGCAGAATACCGTGACGCCATCGCTGGCCAGTTCCCCGACTGCCCTCTTCGCGTCATTGCGCAGGTAGTCGGTATCGGTGACGTCGATGTCGGACGGTTCGCCGTCGGTCAGTAGCAGCAGAACCTTCTTGTCGGCCTTGCGATGCGATAGATAGTGGCCGGCATGGCGCAGGGCTGCCCCCATGCGCGTCGACCAGCCGGCTTCCATGGCGGCAAGACGGGCCTTGACCGTTTCGTCCCAGCGTTCGCTGAAGCCCTTGATGTGGTGATAGCGCACCTCGTGGCGGGTGTCGGACTGAAAACCGGCAATGGCGAACGGGTCGCCGAGCGCTTCGATTGCCCAGGCCAGCAGCGAGACCGCTTCCTGGCTGAGTTCGAGGATGGTTTGCTGGCTGCCGGCGACCTTCTCGTTCAGCGACTGTGAAAGGTCGAGTAGCACCATGACCGTGATGTCACGGCCATCGGTACGGTGACTCATGTTGATGCGCGGATCGGGCGTCGCGCCGCCCTTGAAGTCGATCAGCGAGCGCAGTGCGACATCGAGATCGAGTTCACTGCCTTCTTCCTGGTAGCGGATACGCACCTTGTCCTGCGGCTTGAGTAAATCGAGCAGGCGCTTCAGCTGTTTGGCCAGCGTTGCGTGCTTGGCCAGCAACTGGTCGATGACCGCAGGATTCCCACTGGGATGCAGGGCTTCGTAGAGGCTGACCCAGTCCGGCCGGTAAGTCTGGGTCTGATAGTCCCACTCGGGATAGTGGCGTGGTGGCAGACCCCTGGCTTCATCCTTGTGGTCGAGTTTGCGCTCTTCGTCGAAAGCCTCTTCCTCGTCGCCCTCCTCGATGAATTGCCACATCTGGCGATTGTCATCGCGGTAGTCGATGACTGTGTCAACGAAATGCACCTTGGCCAACTGGTCACTCTGGCGCCGTGTCCGGGTGACGTAAGAGAGCGCCAGGCCGGCGATTTCGCTGGTGCTCGATGTGCTCGCGGCCAGCTGGTCGTGAAAGCGTCCGACATATTCGAGCAGATTCTTGTCGGCGTAGCCGTGATCGGGATCGAGCAGTGCCCGCGACAACATGGTCAAGCGGTGGCGCAGGCAGGAGGTCGTTTCCGGGTCGCAGGCATTTTCGACCGGCTTCGGATGCAGAGCCAGGAAGATGCGGCGTAGACCCGGATACTCGCGGATCAGCAAAGTTTCGACGCGGCAGTCCTCGAAAAACTCCACCGCCATGCGCTGGAAGGGACTCCAGTTGTCGGCGATCTGCGGCTTGCTCCAGCGCCGGTGGCCGATCATGTGGGCGAGCACGGCGCGGTAGCGGTCGAGGCCGGAGACGCCATTCGCATCGTCGAGCACGTCCGGTACGCGCATGCCGAGTTTGTCGTAGTAAGGGACCGGCTTGCGCAATTCGTCGAAGGCGGTCGAGTATGGTACGAGCAAGTCGCTGTCGCGCCACAGTGCGCGCAGGTAGAGATCGAGCTGACGTTCGACGTCAGCGAACAGCGTGCCGTGGCGTTCGCGCTGTAGCACGGCGCGGCTGTCAGGCGACTGTAGCTTGAAATAGTCGATCTGTCGCTCGGGATGATTGCCGTAGTTGCGAATCCCGTATTCCACCCAGTTCTTGAGGCCGGCCATCGACAGCAGATTGGTCAGGAAAGGGGCCTGATCGAAGAATTCCGGCAGGCCGGGGCTGGGGAAAGTGGTGTGGTGGCCGTGGATCGAGCCGCTGGTGCGCAGCATCAGGTCGCGTGCGATATCGAGATAGAACTGCAATTGCCCGGCGGACTGCAGACGCCGGGCGACGGCGGCCAGCGTTTGCAGGAAGGGGGCGATCGCTTTGCCATTCGGCGATTTTTGCAGCGCGCGGACAAGGTCCATTACCGGCGTCAATACGTCGCTGCCGAGCGTCGCGACGACGTTTGGCCATGCCTCGAGAAAAGCCAGCATCGGCTCGGGGCCGCGCCCCAACTTGCCGAGGACGCGAGCGGCTTCCAGATACGGCTCGATCTGTGCCTTTGAGAAACTGGTCAGTGCTTCGTTTACGCATTCCTCGAAGACGTCGGCCACCTGTGGAAAACCGCAGTCGACCTGCAGCCAGTAAGCCTGGACCTGCGGGTGCAGCATCGTCTGCTTGCGGGCATCCTTGACCGGAGCGCTGGTCATCGCCGGCTTGGCTTCCCGCCTTCGGCGGCGGATTCGGGGTGAGTCATTGCGCTGCTTGGCATGGTGCGGACTAGGCCAGGGTGGCGTCGATCGCGTGGTCGAGCGTGGTGCGGATGTCGGCGTCGTCGGTAATCGGGCGTACCATCGCCATGCGGCACGCATCCTGCGGCGTGACGCCGCCCTTGATCAGGGTTGCGGCATAGACGATCAGGCGGGTCGAGATTCCCTCGTCGAGGCCGTGGCCCTTTAGATTACGGGCGGCCTGGCCGATCTTGACCAGCTTGGCGGCGATGGCCTCGTCAAGCCCGGTTTCCGTGGCGACGATCCGGGTTTCGAGAGCCGCTTCCGGGTAATCGAAATCGAAGGCCGTGAAGCGTTGCTTGGTCGACT
>ENA-UOWG01001235-UOWG01001235.1-activated-sludge-metagenome-genome-assembly--contig:-NODE-1235-length-26641-cov-6.425675_pt1 | contig 26641 bp, 20 predicted proteins | sample MGYA00238147_ERZ761563 | MGnify/ENA primary metagenome ERZ761563 (study PRJEB28884, sample SAMN05720216) | anaerobic digester metagenome | isolation source: active sludge of municipal... | reverse complement strand
GGCACCGAAGCGGTACAGTATCGAAGATATCTGCTATGAGACGGGCCTGTCCCATGAAAAGGCGGATTCACTCGTGGGCCTGCTCAAGGGCATGGGGATTCTCGGGGAGTCGGAGCTTCAAGGGGTCCCTTATTTTTCGCTCACCAACAGGAAACTGAAAGGGCCGCTTTACCGTGTTCTCGATCTTGGGGACCAGGAAGAGAAAAAGATGCTCCGCAACGCGATCGGGAATTTTATTGTCAACGAAACCTTTCTCGATGAAAAGACGCTCGATATGGTCGTGAAGTGGCAGGACCGGATGATCTTCTCAAAAGAAGAAATGGGCATCATACTGGGAAGCCTGATACAGCACGGAAAGAACTTCAGTGCGCTTTTCGAAAAGGCAAAAAAGGACGGGCGGGGTATAGACATCCAGCCCATCCTGAAACTTCTTTACAGCAAGAACGACCAGAGGCGCAAGAACGCCATCACCATTCTTGTAGATATCCGGGACAAGGACATGATCAACCCGTTGATCCTGCATCTGAAGGAAGAAAATGTCCTGGAGATCAAAGACCTTGTCATTCAGGGTATCGGGCTTACCGGCAAGAAGAGGGCCATCATGGCCATAATGAACACCCTGAAAGAGATAGGGGACTCCACCCTGCGGCTGCGGGCCATCGAGTTTTTCCACTCGCTCTTCGGAGAGAACGCACAGCGCCTTCTGACCGAGATCAAAGAGATCGAAGAGGACCCCGAGATACAAAAAAGGATCGACCAGCTCCTCAGAACCTGAAAAACAGTTTCACAGTTTGAATGTTTATGAACCGTTTTTTAACGATGAAACGTTTCTCAAACTTTCAAACTGTTTTTATTTTATGGTTTCCATGTTGTGCATATAGGGCCTGAGCGCTTCGGGCACGGTGATCGTGCCGTCGGCCTTCTGGTAGTTCTCCATGACGGCCATGACTGTCCTGCCAATGGCCAGGCCGGAGCCGTTCAGGGTGTGGACAAGCTCTGTTTTGTTTCCGCCTTGCCTGCGATAGCGGACCTTTGCCCTGCGTGCCTGGAAATCGGTGAAGTTGCTGCAGGATGATATCTCCCGGTAGATGTTCTGTCCCGGCAGCCATACCTCTATGTCGTAGGTCTTGGCCGATGAGAAACCGAGGTCGCCGGTGCACAGGGCGCTCACCCTGTAATGGATGTTGAGCTTTTTCAGGACATCCTCGGCGTCGAGCAGGAGGCCCTCCAGCTCGTCGAAGGAATTGTCGGGGTTGGCGAACTTGACAAGCTCCACTTTGTTGAACTGGTGCTGCCGTGTAAGCCCTCGCGTATCTTTCCCGTGCGCCCCGGCCTCTTTCCGGAAGCAGGGCGTGTAGGCAACGTATTTTATGGGAAGCTGGTCCTCTTTCAATATCTCGTCAGCGTGGATATTGGTAACGGGAACCTCTGCCGTGGGTATGAGGAAATAATCGACCCCTTCGAGGTGAAATAGCTCTTCCTCGAATTTCGGCAATTGCCCTGTGCCTGTCATGGATGTGCGGTTGACCATGAAAGGCGGCAGGACCTCGGTGTATCCGTGCTCCCGGACGTGAAGATCGAGCATGAAGTTGATGAGCGCCCTTTCAAGCAGGGCGCCGTGAGATTTGTAAAGGGTGAAGCGCGAACCGGTTATCTTCGCGGCGCGCTTGAAATCAAGGATGTCCAGGTTCTCGCCAAGGTCCCAGTGGGCCTTCGGTTCGAAATCGAAGGAGGGTTTCTCTCCCCACATCTTGACGATCCTGTTGTCTTCATCGCTGGTGCCTTCAGGGACTGAACCGTCTGGAATGTTGGGGACGACAAGGAGCTGCTGCTCCCACTCGGCTTCTGCCGTCTTAAGGTCCTGCGCCAGGTCTTCGATCTTTTTCCCCAGCGATCTCTGGTATTCTATCTTGTCTGAGGCGTCGGCCCCGGATTTTCTCAGCTTCGCGATCTCGTTGGACAGTGAGTTCTTTTCGTTCTTTAATTTTTCGGTTTCCTGGATGAGTCCCCGTCGTCTTTCATCAAGACCGACCAGCCCGCCGGTGTCGAAAGAGGCGCCTCTCTTTGCGAGTGCGGCATTTACCACGTTGATGTTTTCTCGGATCAGTTTCGGGTCTATCATTTAATCCTCCAGCACATTGGCGTTGAATTCCAATGGTTTGTAAATATATACGGTGCCTCCGAGGGTCGCCAGCGCCTGCCCTCCGGCGAGGAGCTGTACCCTTTTGGCCTTCGTGAAATTGGCAAGAAATGAATTTATGATGCAATAGACCATCTGTATCTCTTTCAGGGGATCAAGTTTTGCAATGGTCATTTCCGGCGTAAAATTGAGGATAAGCGTTCCTTCGCCGTCAGATGCGATGTCGATGAGGGAAAGCGTTTCGGGGATCGCCCTGTCGCTTTTCAGGTTTGCCATGATGGCATCGGCCTTGTCCTTGTCGAGAGCGATGTTTTTCACCTGAACGGTCTTCGCGATGAGCTTCCCCTGCGGGGAGGGGTAATAGATCTTGAGCTCACTTTTTTCTTCGATGATGACCGTTCTTTGCGGTTGGCCCACTTTTACATAGCGGAATGCAAAAAATCCCGCTGCGCCTATGACTATCACGGCAAGAATGATGATGTAAGGCAGCCGCGTGGGTTTTTTTTCTTTTTTGGGCTTTCCACCTATGAAAATATCATAGCCGATCTTACGCATCTGAGTTGCCAGCCTCGCGTTTTGCGAGAAACTCGTCGATGAAGTCAGTCGACATCATAACTCTGAATATGGGATAAATGGCGGAGTTCCTGTAAGCATTGAGAAAATTCTCGTGGATCTCCTGTTTGAAAGATGCGCTCATGTCTTCGAGAATGACCGTGTTGAAATCGTGGCATACGGAATCGAAGGCAGTCGCAAGGACGCAAAAGTGGGTGTTTACGCCTCCGACGGCCACCGTGTCGATGCCGAGCGTCCGCAGTGTCTGGTCGAGATCGGTCTTGAAGAACGCACTAAAACGGCGCTTGTCGAGTATAATGTCCGATGGTGCCGGTTCGAGCTCGGCAAGGGGCCTGGTCCCTTCTGTACCTCGAATGGCGTGGGGTTTCATGCGTCCACGGAAGATAAAGTCATTTTGCATGAAACTGTCGCAGGCGAAAATAACGGGTATCCCGAGGCCGCGCGCCTTCTTAAGCAAGTCCCGGACGCCCGGGATGATCTTTTCTTCTTCCTTGACGCCTTTCAGGGGTTTCTCATAATTTCCTTCGAGCATGTCGATGATGATGATGGCAGGTTTCATTATATGTCCTTCTTCGTATTACTGTTGAGAAAGAGCCTGGAAAAGTTATCGCGCATGAGAAGCGCCAGCGCATTCACATCCATGCCGCGCACTTTTGCCATCGTATCGATGGTGATCTTCACGTAATAGGGGACGTTACGTTTTCCCCGGTGCGGGACGGGGGTCAGAAAGGGGGCGTCGGTCTCCGCCAGCAAGCGTTCCGGCGGGACATAGCGCACCACGTCTTTAAGGGCGGCAGCAGTTTTGTAGGTGATGGTCCCGGGTATGGAGATGTGAAACCCCATTTCCAGGAATTTTTTTGCCGCTGCGAGGTCGTATGAATAGCAGTGGATCACGCCGCCTCCGACGCGGTATTCGCTTTTCAGGATTTCAAGGGTTTCCTGCCTCGCGTCGCGGGAGTGGACGATGATGGGCAGGCCCATGTCCTGTGCCATGGCGAGCTGTTTCACGAAGACCTTTTTCTGGGTTTCTTTGGGTGAGTGATTTTTAAAAAAATCAAGACCCACCTCTCCGTAGCCGACGATCTTCGGATGTCTTGCCGCCTGTCTTACCACTTTTTCAAGCCGGCCGTCAAAGTCCCCGGCATTGTGAGGATGGATGCCGATGGCCCCGTAGATGAACGGGTACCGGTCAATGAGCTGCGCCACCTTTTCAAAATAGGACTCTTCCGTACCGACGGTGAGGACATATTCAAGGCCCTCATCGATACTTTTTTGTATGACCTGTTCCAAGTCCCTGTCAAAGGATTCCATTTCAAGGTGACAGTGGGAATCGACGAACATGTTTTTTTATAACATATTAGCAGTGAGGCTTCAATGAATAGAGGATAGGTGATAGGTCATGGGTCATAGACCATGGGGAAAAACAAGACAAGAATATTCGCCCTTTTTTCCTATCACCTATCACCCATAATCTGTTCTCTTACACATGGCACAGGCTCTTTACCGGACAGTCCATGCACAGGTCGTTGTCGAAGGCGGTGAAAGGTTTGCGGGGGTCGAACATGTGGGAAACGACCGTTTCAATACCTGTCATATATGCGTCGAGAAGGGCTTTTCTTTCGGTGTCGGCCTTTCCCTTCAAGAATGTCTCCTCGCTGTTGCTGCCGAGCAGGATGAGTTTTGCATCCATCCTGTCAAGCGGGACACCCTGCTGGGCAGAGAACATTAACATATACATGGGGAGTTGGAAAGAGGGGACGTGCTCGTGGATCGAGAGTATGCTGCTGAAGTCGGTCTTTTGCGTTATCTTTGCCGGATACTGCTTCGAGGTGCCGGTCTTATAGTCAATGACGGTGCGACTGTCTGTTTTGCTGTGATGATCGACGCGGTCTATTCTGCCGGAGAGCTTGATCGGCACCCCCTCTGTCTGGAGGGCGGCTGCGAATCTTTCTTCGAGATGCTCTATGACCACAGGTCCGTCAAGGTCTCTCATATGTTTTTTCAGGAAGGAATCGAGCTTGTAGGCCGCGATGCGCTGGAAGAGATAGAACTCCCCGGAGGGGGGAGAAGCATCGAAATATGTCTTAATGGCCTTCTCCATGGCGGATCGGACATCATCCTCCATCTCCTTTGTGAGGGCAAGACCAAGGAAGGGACGGAAGGTTTCGAGCAGGATGCCGTGAATTATACCGCCGCGGTCGGTGGTCTCGATGTCCTCAGAGAAGACCTGGCGTTTTTCAAGCCCGATAAGGCGCGAGAAATAGTAGGACAGGGGACATCGCACGTAGGTGTCCACCGCGCTCGGGGAAAGGCCCCGCTGCCTCATGGAGGCGATCATGGCGTCCGTTTTTTCAATGAACGGGGGTGAACTTTCCCGTTTGAGGTTGACGGCCAGGACGGTGTGCTGCGATGGTATGACGCTGAGCTTCCCCTGCTTTTTCTCCTCCTCCCAGAGCATTTCCTCTATATAACGGCTGCGCGGCCTGTCTTCGGCGCTGCAGTAAATGAGATGGACGTCCTTCGCGCTGCCGGTCAGGCGATAGAAGTTGTAGCGGTATATCGCTTCCGTGAACTCCGGAGGCGGTATGCCCAGCGTTTCGAAGACACCGAGGGGGACAAGGGGGTTGATCTCCCTGGGGCCCGGAAGAACGCCTTCATTCACATCGAGGATGATGACGCGGTCAAAGGAAATGTTCCTCGCCTCGAGCATGCCGATGATCTCCACTTGTTCGATGGGACGGGTATCGAAGGGGATGATGTTCCCGCCGAGATGCAAAAGCGTCAGATCACAGAGCGTCCGTGTGTTCTCCGCAGGGTCGGCAGACAACACCTTGTTGCAGAAAAGGGTGGACTTCAACGATCCCAGGGCATCGAGGAGGCTCGAAAATACAGCCCCGGAAAGGATGTATGAACGCACCGGGGTCTTGAGGAGGATCGCCTCCAGGGCCTCTTCAAGACATGTTGCCAGGTCTCTGATGGTAGAGGTGTTCCCGGGATTTATGAAGAAGAGGCGATGGATCTCCGCGAGAGCTTCACCGGCACTGCCAGATGCAGGGGTTTTGCCCCTGGAAGCTTCCCACTCCGAGGCCTCCTTCTCTATCTGGGGGAGGGTAACAAGCGGTCTGCCCGATAAGGAGGCTTGCCCGCCTGTTCCTGCCAGCGACTGTTCGATATGGGATAGAAGCCCGCGCAGCTCTGTATCGGGGGCAATGTTTTTAACGAAGGGATGGAGCATGACGGCAAGATATTCTCCCGACGGATAGAGCCCGTCAGGTCTTTTCTGGATGAGGACATTGAGCACGCGGCGCACGAGGTCGAAGATGGATGTTCTTTCCACGGGGTATCCCATTGAGATGTTGCAGCGCAGGTCAGTCCTGTCGGTAACGAAATTGAGAAGAGGGAAGAGGTGGTCTGACACGGGAAGTACAACGGCCGTTTTTCCGTGGTTCTCTTTGCAGATGATTCGGTATGCTTCAATTACCTGGGCGTGCGCGTCATGGCCGGAATGAAGGCGGACAGAAGGGGCGGGCGCGGGGCAGGCCTCTTTGTGTTCAACCTCTGCCCTGAGATATGAAACGAGGTCTTTCAGAACGGGCCAATCTGCCGGATCACCCTCGATGACGATCGTTGTCTCCCCGGCGTCCCAGAAGTGTTTGACTATCTCGCACTCGGTCCCGGTCAGTCCGAAGAGACCGGCGAAGATGACCTGCGCGGGTTCAAGGGGGACCTTTTCACGGACCTCTTCGAGCGCGGCAATGTGCTTCGTTCCCCTCGTGAACCAACCCTCATCTTGAAGCAGTTTGTGGAATTCACCCCTGAGGACGCAGATGTTCGCGAGCAGTTCATTGACGCTTGAAGGCACGTCATAGCCGATGGCGGCGTTCTTTTCCACGTCGAGAAGGGCATTGTTGTCTATGCCTTCCGTATCGAGGCGGTCGATGAAGTCGAGAAGGTGCCTCCCCCAGTGAAAAAAATCGCCGAACCCTTTTTTTCTGAAAGGATGGCGGTCAAAAGCCGGAAGAGACCTGACAAGTCCGTAAAGGAGCCACACCGCGTCTGCACGGCCGAGGTCGGCAAAAGCGGGCCTTCTTTTGCAGGCGATATGATCGATAAACTCATCGAGCGAGCAGCATCCGGGCGGGAAGAAGGCCTTGCCTTTTGAAACCGCCGCGAGGCGGGCCTTGAGATACAGCGACGGCCTTTTTCCCGGGAAAACGACAGTGCTTTCCTGACTGCCTGTATCTTCGGCAATTATCCCTGCAATTTCCCCTATGAGATCTGAACCGAAGGCAATGGAATAAAGCCGGCTCATATTTCCACCACCTCTCCGTCATCGATGTAGAGAAGGAACTTTCTTACTTCCGAGCCGGGATGTATGCCGGCAATGAGCCTGCCGTAATGCTCGATCTGGTCGATGTGGCCGGGAGGGCGCGCATGTCCGGTCTTATAATCGATGATCTCCACCAGACCGGGCCGTACGATGATGCGGTCGACCTTGAACGTGTTGCCGCCGTCATCGATGATCTCCCTTTCGTTGAATGACCTGACTTTGGGCCCAGCCTCGAAGAAACGGCGAAAAGCCGGGTTTTCGAAGAAATTCGAAAGCGACGAAGCGATCTCGCCTGCGGCGTCTGCGATGCCCTCCCTGGAGGCGGCGGAACGCGCCAGCGCCCGGATGGCGGCATCGGTAACCGGGAGGGCCGTGACCGCTGAAAGCGCCCGGTGCACTGCGTCTCCTTTTTTGCGCGCCCTCACGGCATAACGGGTCAGACTTGACGCGTCGGGGATGCCGGGCCTTATCTTCATCGGCCACCCGGTCTCTCCGGTGAAATCGTCGAAAAGCGGCACCGCACCTCCTGCTGATCCTTCCCGGGCGTCTTCGACCGCACGGAGCGGGGAATCGGTCTTTGGACAGCCGAGGACGACCCTCGTATCCTGCAGGTGCGGTCCCAGTCCTTTCAGTCCGAAGAGGTGATCGATGAGGTAGTTCTTGCGTCTTTTGCCGTCAGCAAGCAGGACATACAATTCCTCTTCCGCACGGGTAAAGGCCACATAGAGATTATTGAGCTCGTCGGTGAGGTATTCGCATTCCTTTGTCCGGTAAAGAGCGGCGAGCCCTGGTGATACCCGGGTGTATTCCTTTTTCAGGTAAAGCAGCTTCAGGCCTTCATCGGATGACTGGAAATATCTCTGTTTGTCCCGGCCGGAGGAGGCGCTGAATGTCGTCAGGGCGGCAAATGGAAGGATGACGACCGGGAACTGGAGACCTTTTGCCTTGTGGATGGTGAGTACCCTGACGGCATTGAGGGAATCCGAGGCAGGCAGGAGAAAGGCCCTGTCGTCATCGGAGGCGCCGCCGTACGACGGCCCGCCCGCCGTCGGTTCAAAGAAGGAGACAAAACCGGCAATGCTGCCTCCTTCTTTTCCTTCCCGCTGTCTTACGAGTTCGAGGAGATGAAGGAAATAGGGCACGTCCCGGGAAAACCGCGCGAGGACTTCCCATTGTTTGAAAAAGCTGACGACGAGATCATAAAGGGGGAGATAGCCGGCCTTTGTGAGGAAACCGGAAAAATGGTCATCGAAGATCTTGCCGAAATCGGACCTGAATTCATTATAGAGCACCCCGGGTCTGTTTGTGAGATATTTCCGTGAGAGCCACCCGGCCATGGCGCCGGCGTCCATCCCGGTCCTGCCCGCGAATATCCTCCCCGTTATAAATGAGGCGAACGAAAAGTCATCATCAGGTTTGTCGATGAACTTGAGAAAACTCAGGACCTCTCCGATGAGGGGATTGTTCCTGACGCTCACCGTGTATTCCGATTCCACGCTCAGGTCCATGGACAGAAGCACCCTGACGGCGGCCTTTGCCTCTTCGCGTGTTCGCACAAGAACGGCAATGTCCCTTTCACGGAAGGCGCCGCGTGTCATGACCCGTTCCATAATTCCCCGCAGGCGCTCTTCGATGATCCCGAGCGCCTCTTCTTTTGTAAAGACATCCCGGGGATCGTCTTCTTCTGTCGGGATGGTCACCCTTTCTACCTCGACGTATCCCCTGCCTTTTTTTATTTCCAGGAAGCGCTGCCGCGCATCCTGATACGGGGCGACAATTTTTTCCAGCGATTCCGGGGGATGTTCTTTCAGGATCGATCCGGCAAGGACCGAAAGGTGTTCGGCATCGAAGACCTCATTATTGAAAAAGACGATCTGTTCACCGCTGCGGTAGTTGGTGTCAAGGTCGAGCTTTTCCGCCGGGTAATAACTGCCGAAGCGCCTGGCCACATCGTCCACAAGATCGGCCCTGCCGCCGCGCCACCGGTAGATAGCCTGTTTTTTATCGCCCACCAGGAAAAGAGTCCCGCCGCGCCCGAGGGCCTCCCCGGCCAGGACCTCGATGTTTTTCCACTGGAGAAGGCTGGTATCCTGGAACTCATCGATGAGGAAGTGGATGTATCTCTCTGCAAGGGCGTAATAGATCTCCGGGACGAAGTCCCTTCGCTTCATGACGTCCTGAAGAAGGCGATTGAGCTCTTCTATGGGGACAACCCGCCTGAAGTGCGTCACTTCCCTGCGGAACACCTCCTTGAAGAGTGAGTAGACCTCCAGGTACGGGAGGTATTTCGAGGACGCCAGGATCTCGGCATACGCCAGGCGCAGGCCGGCCAGTTCCTCCCAGAGTTCCTGTTGAGGCGCTCCCGGCGGGGCGCTGCCTTTTTTCAAGCATCCGGTGAGGGGGAGTTCAAAGTAGACGCTCGAGGCAAGGGCGTCGCTGAAGGGATCGGCACATTTTTCCATGGCCTTGACGGCGTTTGCAAGAGGCAGCATCTTTTCGTCTGCTGCAATTGAGTCCATCAGCGATCGCGCCTTTTCGGAGATCTTTTTTCGCATCGCCGCGGCAGCCGGGCGTGCGGTGTCGTCAGGCATGAGAATGTCCATGTTCTCTTTGGTCTCTTCGTTCCACAGCGTGGTCACGGCCGCCTTCAGAAGCTCCCTGGGGACCCAGCTCGTATGGTCGCCTTCAAGCTCTATGTAGCTGTCGATGAAGATATTGAAGGTGGCCCTTGCCGACGCGTCATCGGTGGTCTTTTGCAGGCACTGCCTGAGGGCGAGGTCAATGAGTTCGTTCGTCTCCGTGGACACCTCAAAGTCAGGCGGGAGGTTGAGCTGCATCGCCGAGGCCTTGAGGGTCAGATTGACGAAACTGTCGATGGTGCCTACGTTGAAATGTCCGAAATCCTTGAGCAATTCAGAGAAACGCCGGTCCATTGCCCCCATGAGATAGGCCCGCAATTTTTGCGCCCGCGATGCCGAAGGTGTGTCTGCGGTCAGGCCGTTACCTGGCACGCAATCCGGCGAGCGATGATCGTCCTGGTCCGGGGATACCGTCGTGATGCCTTCCATGATCGCGTCGAGAGGTTTTACGGATGAATTCTCAAAGGGCAGATCGAGGATGATCCGTTTCATCCAGTCCAGTATGCGTGCCCGCATCTCCTGAGACGCCTTGTTTGTAAAAGTGATGGCAACCATGTTCGCCATGCGCGTCTGCAATGTCGTGTCCGCCAGGGCACTGGCGAGAAGGACCTTCAGATAGTGCTCGGCGAGGCGGTAAGTTTTGCCGGAGCCCGCTGATGACCGGACGGTGAGTATCTGGGGTTTCATTAGTGGACCTCTGCCTTTTCAATCAGGAAGCTTTAAGCTGAAGATAATTACATTGAAGAATATCACAAAGGAATTTTTTAAGTCAAAGATGCCTTTGTATCTTCTTCCACTTTTTTCCTTGAACCCGCCATACGCACCACAATGACCACGAGCAGGACAATGAGTGCCGCCCCTCCTGCGATAACAGGCGGCGTCAATATGTCCCCGGGGAGGCTTTCCCGGAGGCCGATCGCCCCGAAGATCATGAAGATGATAGCGGCGAACCACTTGATGAACCTCTCGGGGATCTTTTTGCCCAGGACGATCCCGACGATAATGCCGATGGCGTCGGCGATGATCATTGCTGTGGTGGTGCCAAGCCATACGACGATAATGTTGTTATACCTGGTTGCCAGGGCAACCGTGGCAAGCTGGGTCTTGTCACCCATCTCGGCGAAGAAAAATGCCACCGCCACGGTCCAGAAGGGGCTGAAATTAAACCGCTTGTCTTCCCCCTCCAGCGTGTCTCCCCGGAGCGTCCAGAGGCCGAAGAGTATGAACGAGGCGGATGCCGCTATCTGGATATAGTTGATGGGAATGAATTTTGTAAGATAGCTTCCCGCGACAACGGCCATGAAGTGGTTGACCAGGGTCGCGGCGAACACGCCTGCAAGGACAGTCTGCCAGCGGTAGCGCGAGGCAAAGGCCATGGCAAGGAGCTGGGTCTTGTCACCCATCTCGGCAAGAACGACGAAGATAACGGACGCGAGATAAACGCTCATCGAAGACCTCCCAGGGTTATAAAAAAACGAGACACTCCGGCACAAAGGCCGAAGGTCTCGCTAATTGGCCGGATCTGCCAACGGCAGGACCAGGGTTGCCCCAGCATGTTGATCCTGTCTGTCTAGCTACTCCCCTTCAGTTACAACAGCGTTGATACTATAAACCTGATAAACATAAAAATCAACAATTTCGAAGTTCCATCGGGATCAATGGACGGTGCTTTCCGCCTTGCTTACGAGCATGTTCATGAAGCAGCTCGCAGTCCTTGAGAGGTTCTTTTCATTGAGGAAAACGATATAGGCATCCATTGAGAGTTCAATGTCCGTTATTGCCACTTCCTTCAGGGCCCCCTGCTTCAGTTCGTTGTGCACGACAGGTTCGACTATGAACGACGCGCCTTCCCCTCTTTTGAGCAGTTCCTTGGTGAATTCAAGATTACTTGCTTCGTAGAGGATGGTGGGCATCAATCCCTTGTTCCTGAACGCCTCCATCACTATCTTCCTTGTGCCCGATCCCTCCTCTCTCATGATGAGCGGGACCTTCGAGACCTCTTCGAGGGTGACCGACTCCTTTTCGCCGAGTGGATGGTCCGGCGAGATGACGAGAAGGATGTTTTCTTTCCGGAAAATGATGCTGTTGAGGAATTTTGGGTCCATATCGCTTGCGACGATGGCGAGTTCGTTCTTCATGTGGAGGAGGCTCTGCATCATCTCCATGGAACTTCCCTCACTCAAGTGAATGCTGATGCCGGGGTAGAGTGCATGGAACATTGATATATAATTGGGCATCAGGAAACGGGCGTATGTTTTTGTCGTCCCGATGTGCAGGGTCCCCGTCCGCACCTCTCTTATCCTGTCCATGGCCTGCTCGGCTTCGTTTTCAAGCTGAAAGATCTTCTGCGCGTAAACAAAAAGCATCTCGCCTGCTTCAGTGAGATATATCCTTTTTCCCACTTTGCTGAAAAGCCTCAGGCGCGTGATGGCCTCCAGCTGCTTGATCTGCGATGAAACTGCCGGCTGGCTGACGCAAAGCTGCTGCGCGGCCCTGGTGAAACTGTGCTGCCTGGCTGATTCGTAGAATATTCTCAGCTGGTTCAGGTTCATGACCGCCACCCCGTACTTTTACGACCGGACAGGTGAAAAGCTGCTTACCCGGGTATCAGTTAAATAATAAATTTCCGCCCGTTAGAGATCGATCCACGTGCTGGTGGCTTAGGAATAATGGTTCACAACGTCAGTCTTTGATGTCTGTGCGCTGTGGGCGGTACCTTTGCTGGACGCTATAATAACAAGTATACATAAGTTTTTCTTATGTGCAACATAATTTATATGTATTTGACATTATTCCGTTATCTTTCCATGATGTAAAAAAACAATCCAGGAGGGCCATCCATGAAGGACATGAGAGATTTTATTTCAGATGCCGAAAAGGTGGGTCAGCTCAAAAGGGTGAAGGCCGAAGTGGACTGGAACCTCGAGCTGTCCCATATTGCCAAATTGAATGAAGAGAAAAGCGGACCGGCGCTTTTGTTCGAGAATGTCAAGGGCTATACCTCACCGGTCATTACAAGCGTCTGTACAACGACCCAGAGACTCGCCCTTATCATGGGAGCACCCCTGGAGTCGAGCCTTGTGGACCTTATGCGATACTGGGTGGAAAAGGGTAAGACGCTTGTTCCTCCAAAGTTCGTGGACAGATCACAGGCGCCCTGCAAGGAGAATATCATGAAGGGCGACGAGATCGATCTTTTCAAGTTTCCCGCTCCTCACTTTTATCCCAAAGACGGAGGCAGGTTCTTCGGGACCGCCCACTTCTTTATAACAAAGGACCCCGATTCGGGCTGGATCAACCTCGGGACTTACAGGGCCCAGCTTCTTGAGAAAGACAAGATAGGCACCCAGTTCATCAAGGGTAAGCATGCCGACATCATGCTGAAGAAGTATGCCGCTTTGAAGAAACCCATGCCGGTTGCATCCATCGTCGGTTGTGATCCGCTTCTTTTTCTTACCGGCGCAGCCCGCCTGTCCGCATTTGTAAGTGAGTATGACTTCGCGGGGTCTGTCCGGGGAGCGCCTATCGAGGTGGTGCAGGGAGAAACGGTGGACCTTCCCATCCCGGCGACGGCGGAGATCGTCATCGAAGGTTTCGTTGATCCCGAAACATTCATGGAGGAAGGCCCGTTCGGTGAATACACGGGATACTATTCCGGCGTAGGGACAGACAAGCGCAATTTCGAACAGGTGACCTGCGTGACATACAGGAACAACCCTGTTTTCTGGGGCACAACCGTGGGACGTGCCGTCACCGATACGCACATGACCATGGCCCTCACCTACGGGGCGACGCTGTGGCAGCAGCTCACGGACATGAAGATCCCCGGTGTCAAGGCCGTCTATTGCCCGCCGGAGGGATCGGGGAGGTTCCTCGCCATCATCTCGATGAAGCAGATGTATCCCGGTCACGCGGACCAGGTGGGTACCGCCGCGATATCGACAGAGATGGGGGCCTACGGCCTGAAGACGGTCATCGTTGTCGATGAGGACATAGACCCCTGGGACATTCCGAGGGTGCTTTACGCGCTCAGTTTCAGGTTCCAGCCAAACCGCTGCCAGATAATCAAGCGCGGCCGTTCAACGCCCCTCGATCCTTCGCTTCCCATAGATTCCAGGGACATAACGGGAAGGATCATCATTGATGCGACCATTCCCTATGAATGGAAAGAGAAGCCCATGCCGATAGAACTGGACCAGGAACTGGTGAAGAAGATCCAGGAGAGGTGGCCGGAACTGGGGATTTAAAGCTCTTTTTAAAAAAACAGGGGGGTTATCATGAGGCCGATCAGGTACACCGATGAAATGATCAATGAGTTCAAACGGGACGGTTACTGGACCGATGAGGTCTTCTCCGATTTCTGGAGGCGCAATGCCATGGAGCTGGGGGACCGGGAGGCGCTTGTCGATTCGAAGTACCGGGTGACATGGAAGCAGGCATGGAAGATGCTCAACAATCTTGCCTGCGCATGGGTAGACATGGGGATCCCCAAGGACTCGAGGATAATAATCCAGGCACCCAACAGCGTCTATGGTTTTATCTCCAGGATAGCGGCAGACAGGGCGGGGCTCATATCTCTCACCGTCTATCCCTACCTGAGGGAAAAAGAATTGGTCTATATGGTGGAGAGGACCGGCGCGGTTGCCGTTGCCATTCCCCACATCTACCGAAAGTTCAATTACCTTGAGATGTACAGGGAACTGCAAAAAACATCACCTCAGTTGAAATATTTCTTTCTCTTCGATGAGGAAGTACCGGACGGCGCCCCCGAGGGGTCATTCTCGCTTTTCAAACTGGCAAACCGGGATGTCGATAAGTCGAAGTACGGCATGCTCGACGAGAGGAAGTTCAACGCCTGTTATGATGTGGGCCTTCTGACGAGCACCACGGGGACAACGGGACTGCCTAAACTGGTGGAGTGGCCCATCGCGTCAAGGGTCTGCACATCAAAGGCACGGGTAGATATATGGCGCCTTACGAAGGACGATATAACCATGGCCATCGCTCCCCATGCAGGCGGGGCCGCCGGGACCCTTACCTATTTCGCGGCCCCCCTCATCGGGGCAAAAACGGTCATGATGGAGGAGTTCGACCCTGAAGGGGCCTTAAGGCTCATAGAGAAAGAAAAGGCCACGGCTATAGGGGTCGTACCCACACACCTCGTGCGCATGCTCGAGGCGGATGAGACCAAATACGACCTGAGTTCGCTGAGATTCATCCGCAGCGCAGGGGGCTATCTGCCTCCACAGGTTGCCGAAGAGGCGGAGAGAAGGTTCAGGGCAACGATAACGAGCGATCTCGGCACACAAGACGTCGGTTCCGTATCGGGCTGCACCATAGACGACCCCGGTGAGATACGAAGGAGGACGGTGGGAAGGATGCTGCCGGGCAACAAGGTGAGGCTCCTTGACGATGACGGTAAAGAGGTGCCCGACGGAGAGCCGGGCCAGCTCTGGTTCCGCGGGCCCCATGCACCTGCCGGTTACTACCGCGACCCTGAATCGACGGCGCCTGTATTTGACGCGAACGGCTGGACGACAACAGGTGATATCGTGAAGTCCGAGGACGGCTGCCTCTGGATAATGGGCAGGTCAAAGGACATGATCATCAGGGGCGGGCAGAACATATATCCTGCCGAAATAGAGGGTATCCTCAATGAGCACCCCGCAGTGGCTAATGTTGCCATCGTGGGGTACCCGGACAGGGAGATGGGCGAGAGGGCATGCGCCTGTGTGGTGCTCAAGGCCGGAGCAACCTTCAGCAAGGAAGAAATGGTTGGCTTCCTCAAAGAGAAGAAACTGGCCGCCTTCAAGCTGCCAGAGAGGCTTGAGATCGTGGACGCCCTTCCCACAGTCGGAGATTCCGGCAAGGTGGACAAAAAAGTGCTCAAGGCTGAGATAGAGAAAAAGGTTTCCGGGGGCGAAGAATGAAGACCATCCTGATTGTTTCCACTCTTAACACCAAGGGCGCGGAGACATTTTACCTGCGGGACATTATAAGCGGGTTGGGCGCGGCACCGGTCGTGCTTGACATTTCAATGAGACCGTCGGAGGGGACAGCCGCCGCAGATATTTCTCCCGACGAGGTGGCGCGGGCCGCGGGGAGCACCATGGAAGAGATCCTTGCGTCCAGCGAACGGGCAAAGAACACCGTCATAATGACCAGCGGGGCTGTGATCACCGCGCTGGGAATGTTGAAAGAAGGGAGGCTTGACGGGATCATAGGGATCGGAGGTTCCACCGGCTCCCTGATGGCAACGGACGTGATGAGGGCGCTGCCCTTCGGAGTACCGAAGCTGATGGTCTCATCCACGGCGGCCTTGCCGGGTATGTCCACAAAATATATCGATACCGGCGATATCGCGCTGATGCACTCGGTGGTGGAGATAGCGGGGCTCGGTGATGTGCTGAAGAATGTTATCGACAGGGCTGCGAGGGGAATATGCGCCATGGCCGATGCGGCGGCTCTTCCGTCGAGACAGAAGGGTGGCGGCAAAAAGGCGGTTGCCATTACCATGCTGGGGCCATGCGATAAATGTGCCGGCGCGGTGAGGCTGGCCCTTGAGGCAAAGGATTACCAGGTGACGGGGTTTTCCGCCGCAGGCATAGGCGACAGGGCAATGGAGGCCATGGTGTCGCAAGGGCTCTTCGACGCGGTTATCGACCTCGCTCCGGGAGCCGTGATGGAGCACCTTGTAGGCGGTATGAGGGATGCCGGGCCCCACAGAATGGAGGCGGCAGGCAAAGCCGGGATCCCGCAGATCATCTCCACCTGCGGCGTCAACCACATAACGCCGCCGAAATCGAAGTACACTGAAGACCACAGATCGCGCAGGAAATACGACATCGACAGGTTCAGGACGTGGCTTCGGGCGTCGCCGGACGAGCTTAAGGCGGCGGCGCGAGCGTTCGCGGAAAAATTGAACGGGGCGCTCGGCCCGGTGAAGGTCATTATCCCCATGAAGGGCTGGTCATCTGTCGATGTGCCCGGAAGCGCCACATACGACCCGGATGAGGACAGATATTTTGTCGATGAGTTGAAAAAACACTCAGAGGCAAAGATAGAAATAATTGAGATAGACGCCAACATGGAGGAGCCGGTTTTTGCGCGATCGGTCATAAGTGCCGGCGTGGAGCTTTTTGACTGCTCCGGCAGGGGCCTGAAGTGCGCTTGAAGCGCATCATGAGGGCAAGACATGACGGCTATGAAAAAGGAGGCATCGATGCACCTTCTACCGAGATTTGATTATTATGAACCCAGGGATGTTGCCGAGGCGTGCAAGCTGCTCTCGCAGTTCAAGGCCTCCGCAAAGGTGATCGCGGGAGGCACAGACATCCTGGTGAACATGAAGAAAGGCCTGATAGCGCCGGAATACCTGGTGGGTATTGGAAAGATACCTGGAATCTCCGAGATCGAACCTGTGGACGGCGGTGTTTCCATAGGCTCCAATCTGATCATCGAAAAACTTGTGGAGTTCGATCTCATAAAGAAAAAGTTCGCCATGCTCTCGAAGGCGGCATCGGTGCTCGGCTCCCCCCTCGTGAGGAACCGCGCGACGATAGGCGGGAACATCGTGAATGCAAGGCCGGCTGCCGATCTGCCCCCTGCGCTCATCGCCATGGGAGCGAGGGTGAAACTGAAGAGCAGGCGGCAGGAAAGGGAGATATCCCTGGACAGGTTCTTCAAAGGTCCCGGTGTGACGGTCATAAGACCGGGGGAGGTCCTGACGCAGATCGTGATCGATGGCCCGCCGCCCTTTACCGGCGGTGACTATATAAAGCTCATGCACCGAAGGTCGCTCGAGATAGCCATCGTGGCCGTGGCATCGAGGATAACGCTCGATGGTCCCGACGGGATCGTCACGGACGCGAAGATCATCCTGAGTTCCGTGGCGCCAAGGGCGGTCCATGCAGTCCGCGCCGAGAAGGCATTGATCGGGGAGAAGCCGACGGAGAAGCTTTTCGAGCACGCTGCGAAGATCGCTTCGAATGAGTGCAGGCCCATTGACGATATCCGCGGCAGCGCACGGTACCGCTGTGATATGGTGGAGGTCCTGGCGAAGCGCACGCTGCGCGGCGCGTTCGTGGAAGCGAGAGAACAATAAAGGAAAGGGGTGGACAATGAAGAGACTGATAACCCTTGTCGTGAATAAAAAGGCATGCGAAATAGCGGTGGAGCCGAACAGGACGGTGGCGCAGGTGCTCAGGGAGGACCTGGGGCTGCTGGGAACGAAAATAGGCTGCGGCATGGGAGATTGCGGGGCGTGCACGGTCTTGCTGGACGGCAGGCCTGTTAATTCATGCCTTGTCCTTGCTGTCCAGGTGAACGGGAGAGAGATCGAGACGATAGAAGGGGTTTCCAACGGTAAGGACCTTCACCCGGTCCAGAAGGCGTTTGTCGAGCACGGGGCGATCCAGTGCGGTTTCTGCACCCCCGGGATGGTCCTCTCCGCGAAGACGCTGCTCGAAAAGAATTCCAGTCCTTCAGAGCCCGAGATAAGAAAGGCGCTGTCAGGCAATCTGTGCAGATGCACCGGGTACCAGAAGATCGTCGAGGCGGTCCGTCAGGCGGCTGAAATGATGAAGAAATGACAAGGAGGGGCTGACCATGAATAAATACAGCATCATCAATACGAGGCTGCCACGGGTTGATGCCCGCGCCAAGGCGACGGGTGCAGCACGGTACACTGACGATCTTTCCATGACGGGTATGCTTTACGGAGCGCTTCTCCAGAGCCCTGTTGCCCATGCGAGGATAAAGAACATCGATACCTCGAGGGCGAAAAAACTGCCCGGAGTCAAGGATGTGGCAACTGCGCAGGAGGCCGGAGCGGTCAGGTTCGGGGTAAGCCCCGCGCGTTACGATGAGACCATATTCTGTATCGACAAGGTCAGATACATAGGGGATGAGATAGCCGCCGTTGCCGCGGAGAGCCTAGAGTCGGCCCTGGAAGCCGCGTCGATGATAGACGTGGAATACGAAGAACTGCCCGCTGTCCTCGACCCATTCGAGGCGATAAGGGAAGGGGCCCAGGTAATCCACTCAGATTACCCGAACAATATCGGCGCCGAGGTCCACCAGGAATTCGGCAATGTTGAAGAGGCATTCAAAACCTGCGATTATATAAGGACCGATAAGTTCGTGAACAAGAAACAGGACGGGGCATTTCTTGAGCCCCAGGCGTGCCTCGCGGTTTACGATCCAGACGAAGGCCTCACCCTCCATTCATCAACACAGGCCCCCCATTATGTCCAGAGGACCCTTGCAATGGTGCTCGGTCTGCCCATCGGAAAGGTGAGGGTGGTGAAGCCCTACGTGGGGGGAGGTTTCGGCCCTAAGGCATCGGCGAGCACCCTCGAATTGACGGCCTGCCTCATGGCCATGAGGACGGGAAGACCGGTGAAGATGACCTTTACGCGGGAGCAGGTCTTCTGGCACAGCCGTGCGCGCCACCAGTTCTTCCATGAACTGACGACGGGTGTGAAAAAGGACGGCACCCTTGTTGCCCTGAAGAACACCTGCTATCTTGACGGCGGGGCATATTCCAGTTTCGGCATCGCCACGGTCTATTATGCCGGGTCCCTTCTCGGCGCTCCGTATAAGCTTCCCAACATGAAATACGACGGATACCGTGTCTATACCAACAAGCCCGCAAACGGTGCCCAGAGAGGACACGGCGGCGTGGCAGCCCGCGCGGCGTGGGAACAGCAGCTTGACGTGATCGCGCAGGAATTGGGAATGGACCCCATAGAATTCCGGCTCAGGAACATCATGCAAAGGGGGGATGTCACCTGCAACGATTTCAACATGAGCAGCCTCGGGATGAAGGAATGCCTCGAAGCGGTACGGGACGGCTCACAATGGGAAAAGAAGAAAGGGAAACTCCCCAGGGGGAAGGGCATAGGGGTTGCCTGCGGTTTCTTTGTTTCAGGTGCGGGTTTCCCGATATACCGGTCCGAAACGTTCCACTCCACTGCCATGGTCAAGCTCTCGGAGGACGGGGGCACGGTGAACCTTTACACCCCTGCAGCGGAGATAGGGCAGGGATCTGACACGATCCTGACGCAGATCGCAGCAGAGGCACTCGGGGTCAGGTACGGCGACGTTAAAATAGCCTCCGGTGACACGGACTTCGGCGTTGATCTGGGCGCCTATTCGTCAAGACAGACCCTGATGTCGGGCCATGCCGTCAAGCAGGCAGCCGAAGAGGCAAAACGGCAGGTACTCGAGGTGCTGTCGGAGCAGCTCGGTATTCAGGCCGATGAAATGGACATCAGGGACGGACTTGTCCTTTTCAAAGGGGACGGGGTGGATTTTTCGGCCCTGAGGTCGAACTATATCAAGGAACATCGCGGATGGACCGACCCACCGACAGGGGACCGTTTGACCTTTGTCGAGGCGGCGCGCATGGCCTACCTCGCGAGGGGGACGATCGTGGGCAGAGGCGCCTATAAGCCGGGAGAACTGGGTGGAAAATACAAGGGCGCCGCCGTAGGAACGTCTCCCGCATACGGCTGTTCCGCACAGGTGGTGGAGGTGACGGTGGACATGGAAACGGGCCAGGTGACCGTCGACAGGATGACCGACGCCCATGATTGCGGTTTTGCCATAAACCGCACCAACGTGGAGGGGCAGATGCAGGGCTCCCTGTCCATGGGGCTTGGCGAGGCGCTTTTCGAGGAGATCAAGTTCGACGGGAAGGGGCGGGTGGCGAATCCGACACTCGGAGAGTACCGCATACCTACCTGTCTCGATATGCCGAACGTCGAGACCATTATCATCGAGAGCGACGAACCGAATGGTCCCTTCGGAGCCAAAGAGGTGGGTGAGGGTGCGATCATGCCCACAATTCCCGCCATACTCAATGCTGTTTATGACGCGACGGGAGTGCGCATATCGGAACTGCCGGTCACATCGGAGCGGGTTTTCAATGCGCTGAAGGCAAAAAAACAACAATGAAAGGAGGTGGGATGTTATGTCGATCCTGTTTACCCAGAACTGGGAGATAATTCCGGGCAGCGAGGACGAGTACGCACAGTTCATCACGGACAGGTATATACCTGAAACGACAGACCAGGGCTTTTACCCTGTGGGCGGTTACTATGTGGAGGTCGGTTTCGGGCCCAAGACCGTTGCCGTGTATGCGGCCGAAAACCTCACGAAGCTCACGGATGTTGTCTCCACCGCAAAGTTCAAGGAACTGACCCTGACGCTGAAATCCCTCGTGTACAATTATGTGTCCGGTGTTTACGAGCCCACGGGCAACGTGAAACGCAACGGCTATTCCATACAGAAAGGTGTGTGGAAGTTCAACCAGTACTACGATCTGAAACCGGGGGTTAAGAAGGAGTACGCGGATTTTATCATCAGCGAGCACATCCCGGCAATGAAGAAGCTCGATTACCTGGAGGTGACAGGCGGATGGAATGTGCTTTTCGGCGGGTTTTCCGAGATCATAGCGGAATTCACGTTCAAGGACCCCATCGATATCGGGAGGCTTCTCAACAATGAGGATTTCAGGAGGGTCACACTCAGACTGCGCAATGAATACGTGATCAATTACAAGAGCAGGATCATGCGCTGCACGGAGCGTTTTGACGAACCCAGGTGGTTCAAGCTTTAAAACAAAAAAGGGGAGGGGAAGCTATGGCTGGAACAACGTTTATGGACCCCCATGATGTACCCGCTATCCCGGGCACACAGGGGTGGGAGAAGATGTACCCTTACCAGTACCAGTTCTCGAAAGAAGACCCTGAAAGGGGGGCGTTCGAGAGCAGCCAGATCTGGTACTATGACGGTCTTCATTACCCGGAGCCGCATTACCCGTTCGATCTCATATGGGATGAGGCGTGGTCGCTGGCGCTGTCACAGTACAATACCCGGCATTTCATAATCCCGCCGGCTCTCGGCATCGATCACCGCATTGTCAACGGGTACGTGTATATCACCCCCGTCGGCATACCGGACCAGGAAGTTGTAGCGAAAAGAGTGCCCCATTTCCTTGAGAGGGCCGGGTATTATTACCAGAACTGGGACAAGCTCTACGAGAACTGGAAGAAGAAGGTGACGGCGCTCATCGGGGAACTGGACGCGCTGAACTTCACCGAACTGCCTGAAATGGAGGACATCTCCATTGTCACGGAAGGCGTGGGCAAGGGCTGCGGGTTCGATCTTCTTAAAAAGTATGACGATCTCATTAATATGGGGCTTCTGAACTGGCAGTACCACTTTGAATTCCTCAACCTCGGATACGCCGCGTACGTGACCTTCATCAATACCACGAACCAGATCTTTCCCGGGATCCCCATGTCGACGCTGACCAAGATGGTCTCCGGTATCGATGTGGTCATGTACAAACCTGATTCTGAATTGATAAGGTTGGCGAGGCTTGCCATCGACACGGGCCTGGAAGAGATGTTCATGAGGCCGCTTAACGCCTCCGGCCTGACACAGGAACTGGAGAAGTCCCCCGCGGGCAAGACGTGGCTTGCCGAGATGGAAAAGGCCCGTTATCCGTGGTTCTACATATCGACGGGGACGGGATGGTATCACCACCATATCAGCTGGAACGACAACCTGGATATACCCTTTGATGCCATAAGGATGCACATCAGGAGCATCAGGGAGGGCAAGGAGGTAGGGCGTCCCACTGACAAGCTTGTACAAGAGCGCGACAGGATAGTTGGAGAGTACAGGAAGCTTATCAAAACGGACGACGACCGGGAGGCCTTTGAGCAGGCCCTGGCGGTGGCCAGGACAGTTTTTCCCTATGTCGAGGACCATCTCTTTTATATAGAGCATTGGTTCCACAGCATCTTCTGGGGCAAGGTGCGTCAGATAGGCAGGATCCTGCAGAAAGAAGGTTTTATAGAGGATGTTGAGGACATCTGGTTCCTGAAAAGGGACGAGGTAAAACAGGCGCTCTGGGACTACTGTACCGCGTGGGCAACGGGCGTCAAGGCGAGGGGCCCTTCATACTGGCCGAAAGAGATCTCGTGGAGGAAGGGTGTCTATGATAAGTTCAAGAACTGGGCGCCGCCGCCGGCGCTGGGGATCCCCCCGGATGTGGTGACCGAGCCTTTCACCATCGTGCTCTGGGGTGTAACCACAGACGTTCTGGGCGAATGGCTCAAGGGCGGAGGCGACGGAGAAGGCCAGCAGATGGAATTCAAAGGGTCCCCGGGTTCATCGGGCCTGGTAGAAGGAAGGGCAAGGGTCCTGAAGAATGTTTCGGAACTGGCCGACCTCAAAGAGGGGGAGATCCTCGTCGCCACCACCACCTCACCGAGCTGGGCCCCGGCCTTTGTGAAGATAGCGGGCGCCGTGACCGATGTGGGCGGGCCCATGTGCCATGCCGCCATTGTGTGCAGGGAATACGGCCTTCCCACTGTGGTTGGGACAGGGAAGGCGACACATATAATCAAAACGGGAGATCTTATCAGGATCGACGGCGACAGCGGAGTCGTGACCATTCTTGAGAAGGCTTAAAGCAGCAGCTATTGTTTCCTCTCCTCCCTGCGGGAAGCCTTTTTAAGGCCCCGCAGGGAGGATCTGAAAGGGAGGAAAAGGATGTCGGGCAAAGAGACGAGATACACGCTGTGGTATGAGGAGACGGACGGGCAGGATTTCAATCATGTGGGGAAAAAGAATGCCAACCTGGGCGAAATGATAAAAGCCGGCATAAGGGTAAGCCCCGGTTTCTCCATCACTATATATGCAAACGACAGGTTCATAACCGACACCGGCATAAAGGAAAAGATCGAGGCGTACCTCAAAGAGCTTGGCCCCGTAACCTTCGAGACGACAAAAAAGGCAAGCGAATACTCCATAGACCTTATCGAATCGGCATCGATACCGGCCGAGATCGAAGAGGACATCCTGTCCAATTATAATAAGCTGTGTCAATTGGCGGGAACTGCGAATGTGCCCGTTGCGGTCAGGAGCAGCGGGGCCATCTCGATGCCGGGTCAGATGGAGACCTATCTGAATATCCGGGGGGAAAAAGATCTCATTGCTTATGTGAAGAAATGCTGGAGCAGCGCCTACAACGTGGAAGCGATCATGTACCGGGCCAATAAGGGAACGGGCTTTCTTTTCAACATAGGGGTAGGCATTCCCAAGATGGTCAATTCCAGGGTTTCCGGTATCATATTCACCATAAATCCATTGAACGGAGACCCCTCCAAGATATCCATAGACGCGAGCTACGGTCTGGGTGAGGCAGTGGTGAGCGGTCTTGTCACTCCCGATACCTTTCTCGTGGACAAGATCACCTTCGATCCGGTGAAGACGACGATGGGAAGCAAAGAGGTCCGGTGTGTCTACCGCGATAACGGAAGCGATATCATCCAGGCGGATGTACCGGCCGACATGCGCCAGAGGCTTTGCGTCACGCCGGAGGAGGTCCGGGAACTGTGCCGGCTCGGGAAACTGATAGAGGATTACTACGGAAAGGCCTATGATATCGAATTCGGCATCGATGCCGACCTTGCTTTTCCGGGGAACATCATTATCCTGCAGGTCAGGCCCGAATCTGTCTGGAGCAAGAAGGAAGTGACCGCCAGGACGGAAAAGAAGAAAGACCCCATGGAAAGGATCCTGGGCCAGCTGCTGACAGGTGTAAAACTGAAATAGGGACGCGGGGAGGGGCGGTGAAGAAGACCCTGCTCATCATAGCTACCCTGGATACGAAAGGGATAGAGGCGGGTTGTGTGAGGGATTGCGCGCGGTCCCTCGGGGTTGACCCGCTTGTCATGGACGTGGGGACGATGGGAAGTTCTGTGACCGGGGCCGATATCCCCGCCGAAGATGTTCTGGAAGCGGCGGGTTCAGGTTCTTCTGGAACATCGGTGACCCCTGGCCGTTCCGAGGCGGTGGAGGTCATGCAAAGGGGCGCCGCGGCCATTGGCCGGAGGCTCTGTGGTGAAGGAAGAATAGACGGTGTTATCGGTCTTGGGGGAGGCACGGGTACGGCAATCGCCGCCGCTGTCATGAGGTCTTTGCCTTTCGGCCTGCCGAAGGTGGTCGTTTCCACCGTGGCCTCGCGGGACGTGAGACAATACGTGGGGACAAGGGACATTGTCATGTTCCACAGCGTCGCGGACCTTCTGGGGTCAAACCGTTTTATCCGCCTCATTCTCGAACAGGCGGCCCATGCGGTATGCGGTATGATGACGGCGTCCCCGGCGACGGGGGAAGTGAAGCCCATGGTGGCAGTGACGGCCTACGGGATCAGTTCGCGGTGCGCCATGAACGCGGAGCCTCTCCTTCAAATGAAAGGCTACGAGATGATAGGTTTCCATGCCAATGGTGTGGGCGGAATGGCCATGGAGGAGATGACGGGCGAAGGTCTCATAGAAGGAGTGCTTGATCTTACACCCCACGAGATGGCCGATGAGATGTTCGGCGGCTATTGCAGGGGGATCGGGCCAAAGAGGTTCCGCACTGCCGGAGAAGCCGGCGTTCCGCTCCTTCTTGCGCCGGGCGGTCTCGACAATGCCGTTTTCAGCCCTTTCTATCCCATGCCCGATGCGCTCAAGGGAAGGCGGCGCCATGATCACGATGACCGGTTCTGCGTCCGCATGGAACGTGAAGAGATGGTCGTCTTTGCACGCATCATCTCGGAAAGATTGAACACCTCCGGCGGGCCGGCATTTGTGCTCATACCTTCCGGCGGCTTCTCCGAGGCGGACAGACCGGGAGGTGAACTCTACGATCCCATGGTGGACAAGACCTTCACCGAGGAATTAAAAAGGCTCCTCAGGAATGACATACCAGTCGAAGAGATGGACGTTCATATAAGCGATCCGGCCTTTGCGCGCCGCGCCGTGGATATCATCGATGAGATGATCCGGATAAGGCGCGATGGCGGAGAAGGGCGGCCTGGGACGGGACGGCAGGTATGAGAGGTGCGGCAATGAAAGACCTTGTTGAAGAAAAGGGCGGCTTTAAAATATCGGCCGTGCTGCACAGAATGGGAGGAGATCTGGTAGTGGTCCTTGAAGGGGGCAGGGCTCACATAGGCGCCATAGGCATTGCGCAGCCGAGACTGAGCCTCTCCGACCCGGAGAAGATGAGTGCCACGTCCTCGGTCTATACATTCCCGGGACACAAGGAGGATGATATCGCGAAGGCAATGGCGCAGGAGATATCCCGCAGTCTTGGCTGCAGAGTTGTTGTGGCTGCAGGTCTTCACTGGGACGGAATAACGCCGGAAGGGATAGAAGAGGTTATCGGGATCTGCCGCAGCTTGACGGCAAACATCATAGAGGAGGCGCGAGATAAATGAAACGGATCATTGTGGCCATTACGGGGGCAACGGGTGTCATCTATGGCGTGCGGCTTCTCGAAGTCCTGCGGGATTTTAATGTTGAAAGCCACCTCATTCTGTCCGGGCAGGCGAAAGCGAACATAAAATGCGAGACCGACCTCAGTGTCGAGGATGTGGAGAAACTTGCTTCAAAGGTCCATGACGCCGGTAATCTTGCGGCGTCTATTTCCAGCGGTTCTTTCAGGACCGACGGGATGATCATAGCCCCCTGCACGATAAAGACACTGTCGGCCATAGCCAATTCATACAATGACAATCTCGTCGTCAGGGCGGCTGACGTCGTGTTGAAGGAACGAAGAAGACTTGTCCTTGCGGTCCGTGAAACGCCGCTGCACAAGGGGCATCTCGAATTGATGGCCAGGGTCGCGGACCTTGGCGGTATCATACTGCCGCCTGTACCCGCTTTTTATTTCCATCCCCGCACCATAGAAGACCTCATCAACCACGCCGTAGGGAAGATGCTGGACCTCATGGACATCGACCACTCGCTGTTCAAGAGGTGGCAGGGAGAGTGAAACCGGTTCATACGGTTCATACGGTTTGTTAGGTTTGTCTGGTTTATACGGTTTCTTTGGTGACCCCTGATGTCAATAATGGACATGAACAATCATGCCGCTGTGATCCTCTCC